>WNGE01000039.1_pt1 | contig 133568 bp, 71 predicted proteins | sample 5400651 | NCBI WGS metagenome assembly WNGE01 (sample SAMN13153370, study PRJNA577476) | soil metagenome | isolation source: 60 cm soil or saprolite under grassland replicate 2 | place: USA:California | collected 2016-06-15 | reverse complement strand
TGCTGCTACGCCTTACAGGACAAGGTCTGGGTGCGCGGACCAGGTGACGAGCCGTGGGAGGTCTATGTGGTCAAGGGCGACGCCGACCAGCTCGACAAGGTCGCCGACAGCGCCTGCTGCACGGGCGCGACCCGGGCCGAGGCCGAGCCCGTCGCTGCCGGGACGAACTGCTGCTGACAGCCGAACGTCGCGGGGCTAGCGCTTGACGGGGCCGAGGGCGGCGTTCACGGCGCGGTGGAGCTCGCCGACGAGAAACGCGACTGATGGGCGTACCCTCGACTCTTCCAGGATCTTGTCGGCGGTGAAGCCGGCACCTTCGGCGATCTCCTCAAGGCGCTGGTGCGTCTTGGCGACGGCGTCGCCGGTCAGGCCAAGGGTCGGTTCCATGCGTGCGGCCGCGACCAGCGTGGCGAGCGCGGCGGTCCGCTCGTCGGGCACCGAGTCCCCGGTCAACGCCGCGGCAAGTCGGCTGCGGGCCGCTCGCTCCACGGTCGGGTCGACCATCGGATAGCGGTGCACCCGGAGGACGTCCCAGGCCGTCTCGTCCTGGTCGCGTACCACGCCCTGGGCAACGAGGCTTTCCAGTACGTGTTGGCGAAGGTTGTGCCGCAGCCGCTGGAGCCAGAAGGCGGCCGGCTGCGGCTGCTCGCCGCAGATGCGGCTGAGGATCTCGTCGTTCACGTCATGACCGGTCGGGCTCGGGTTGACTGGAAAGATGGCCCGGTTGGTGACCTGGACCCGGCCGTGCAGGACCAGGTCGACCAGAACCGCGGTGGCCATCCCGAGGTCGAGTGCGATGCGCGGAACGGCGCAGCGGCCGGTCTCGTCGTCGTACGCCAGCAGCAGCAGTTCGTCGGCAAGCGCAACGGAGGTCATAGCCGGTGACGCTACCCTTGATCGGCTAGCTGGTCACTCGGCTGCCCGACGGCGTGCTGGTCCCACCCCGCGGTCCCTCGAACCTGACTCGCGCGGGCGACGATGAGTTTCGCCGTGACCGCCGGTCTACCTGTCATGGCGACAAGACCGTCCCGGGCCTCAGGATGGTCGGTGAGGCTCGGGTCGGGTGTGGACGGACATGTGCGGGCCGGTGGCCCGGGAGGGGAGTAGGCCGTGAGTGGCGTACGGGTACTGGTTGGCACGCGTAAGGGTGCGTTCATCCTGACCGCGGACGGCAGACGCCGGGACTGGCGGGTGGACGGCCCGCATTTCGGCGGCTGGGAGATGTACCACGTGAGCGGGTCACCGGCTGACCCGGACCGGCTGTACGCGTCGCAGTCCACGGGATGGTTCGGGCAGCTCATCCAACGCTCGGACGACGGCGGCCGGACGTGGGACCCGGTCGGCAACGAGTTCGCCTACGAGGGTGAGGTCGGCGACCATCTGTGGTACGACGGGACTCCGCGCCCGTGGGAGTTCAAGCGGATCTGGCATCTCGAGCCGTCGCTCGACGACCCCGACGTGGTGTACGCCGGGGCCGAGGATGCCGCGATCTTCCGCTCGACTGACGGCGGTCACAGCTGGCAGGAGCTGCCCGGGCTGCGTACCCACGAATCCGGGCCGCGTTGGCAGCCCGGCGCCGGCGGCATGTGCCTGCACACGATCATCCTGGATCCGCAGAACCGGGACCGGATGTTCGCCGCGATCTCGGCGGCGGGGACGTTCCGCACCGACGACGGCGGCAAAACGTGGCAGCCGATCAACCGCGGGTTGCGATCGGGGCAGATCCCCGACCAGGACGCCGAGGTCGGTCACTGCGTGCACCGCGTGGCCATGCACCCGTCCCGGCCGCGGACGCTGTTCATGCAGAAGCACTGGGACGTCATGCGCAGCGACGATGCCGGCGGATCCTGGCGGGACGTCAGCGGCGACCTGCCGACCGACTTCGGGTTCCCGATCGCGGTGCACGCGCACGAGCCGGAGACCATTTACGTGGTACCGATCAAGAGCGACTCGGAGCACTACCCGCCGGAGGGCAAGCTGCGGGTGTACCGCAGCCGCACCGGTGGCGACGAGTGGGAACCGCTGATCGCCGGACTGCCGCAGGCCGACTGCTATGTCAACGTGCTGCGCGACGCGATGGCCGTCGACACGCTCGACCCGTGCGGGATCTACTTCGGGACGACCGGTGGCCAGGTCTACAGCTCGGCGGACAGCGGCGACACCTGGGCCCCGGTCGTGCGCGACCTGCCCGCCGTCCTGTCCGTGGAAGTCCAGGTCCTGCCATGATCCGGGTGATACTTCCCGCGCATCTGAAAAGCCTCGCCCGGGTCGGCAGCGAGGTGCGGCTGGACCTGACCGAGCCGGTCACCCAGCGGGTGGTGCTGGACGAGCTGGAGTCCCGCTACCCGATGCTGCGCGGCACGATCCGCGACTACCGCACCGGTCAGCGCCGGCCGTTCGTGCGGTTCTACGCGTGCGAGGAGGACCTGTCCAACGAGTCACCGGACGCGCCGCTGCCCGATCGGGTCGTCGCCGGCGAAGAACCGTTCCTCGTCGTCGGTGCGATGGCCGGCGGTTGACAGGACTACGCCGCCGGCGTCCAGACCACCAGGCCGAGGCACATCTCGTCGCTGGTTCCGTCGCCCCAGACGACGTAGCGCGGGGGCAGCGTGCGTAGCTCCGGCAACTGCTTGCGTAGGCCGGCGTCGTGGGTGCAGGTCACCCGCAACGTGTCGCCGGGCTTGACGGTGACCGGCTTGGCCAGCGGGTGGGCCGACTGGTCGTCGAAGTTGTAGTTGGCGATGTCCAACAAGGTCTGCGCGTTGGGCCGGTCCGGATTCAGCTCAATCCTGATCGAGCGGCCGAGCAGGTGCATATGCCCGGCCACGGCGTAGATCGTACCGGCCAGTGGCACGGGCCGGTCGCAGTGCTGGGTCACGCCTGCGACCGGGGGCTTCCCGCCGTTGCAGCGCATGTTGAGGCCCTTGACCGTCGCGCCGACCTCGCTGCCGAAGCGGTGCTCGAGGTCCGCCACCGCGGCGGTACGGTCACACAGCGGGCCGGACTCGGTGGCGGTGCACGGCAGCTCGACCGGCGCCGGCAGCAGTGCGGTCTGCAGCTCACGCATCTTCGTGGTCCCGTCGGCCAGGCGCAACCTGATCCCCGACTGGTCGGAGCCGCCGGGCTTGCCACCGGTCGCGAGCAGGTTGTAGTGCACCTGCATCACCAGCATCGAGCCGGGCGGCATCGAGTATCCGAGGCCGGGCTGAAGCAGGGTCTCGTTGGCGCCCGGTGCCCAGGCCGCGACCCAGGCGGCATCGTCGCCCACACCGGAGTTGCCGAAGCAGGTCCAGCCCTCGCCCGGCGTGTCCGCGTCCAGCTGGCGTGCGGTGTCCGCGTCGGCCGGGCTGATCCGGAAGAAGATCGCGTGGTGCACGATGTCGGCGTTCCGTGGCAGGAACTGGTTGCCGGTGAGGTACTGCTGTGTGGTCAGCTTCGGGTCGATGAGGAAACAGCGGTACTCGTCGGTACCGCCGTTGGGCGCCTGCGGCGTGTATGGCGCAGGCATGGTGAGGTTGACGAAGTGCTCGCCATCGCGCAGCGGTGCCGCCGGGGGTGCCGAGTTTGACCCGCGGTGGGCGGCGCGCGCACTCGGGTCACCGGTGCCGGCTGCTCGCGCCCGGCTGTCGCCACCGGATCCGGATGTGCACGACGCGACCAGGAGTGTCGCGCCGAGAGCGGCTATGCCGGCCAGCCGGCTGAGTCGGGCGGTCGATCGAAGCGCGAATGTCATCGCCGTTCCCCGTGGTCATGAAGCGGGCATAAGATGTATCGATAATTGCGTCCGTGTCCCGGGTGGCACATCCGGGATGCCCCTTAATCTCCGTTGGTGAGTGTCGCGAGGGTGTACCGGGCCATGTTGCTCGCCCTGTTGGTGCTGGCGTTGGCGGTGACGCTGTCGGGCGGGGCGCTCTGGGCGGTCCAACGGCGGCTGATCTACTTCCCGGACCGGTCGGCGGTGCCCGCCGCGGCGACGCTGGACGGTGTCCAGGACGTGGTCCTGCACACCTGCGACGGTCTGCGATTGGGTGCCTGGCTGCTGCCAGCGGCCGGCCCGGCGCGCGAGATGGCCGTGCTGGTGGCGCCGGGTAATGCCGGTAACCGGCTGGACCGGCTGCCGCTGGGCCGGGCGCTGGCCAGGGCCGGACTCACCGTGCTGCTGATGGATTACCGCGGGTATGGCGGCAACCCGGGATCGCCGGATGCGGCCGGACTGGCCCGCGATGCGCGGGCCGCCCGGGACTATCTGACCAGCCGGGCGGGGATCCCGCCAGGTTGGATCATCTACTACGGCGAAAGCCTCGGCGCGGCGGTGGTCACCGAGCTGGCCACGGAGTATCCCCCGGCCGGGCTGGTGCTGCGCTCGCCGTTCACCGACCTGGCCGCGGTCGGCAGCCACCACTACCCGATCCTGCCGGTACGCGCGCTGCTGCGCGACCGCTACCCGGTGGCCGGATTGATCGGCCGGGTCGCCGTACCGACGGTGGTCATCTACGGCACGACCGACTCCGTGGTACCGCCCGAGCAGAGCCGGCAGGTCGCGGCGCGAACCGGCGGGCCCACGCTCCTGATCCCCGTGCCCGGCGCCGACCACAACGACCCGCTGCTGCTCGACGGGGCGCCGATCATCGATGCCGTTGCCAGCCTTGCCGACCGGATCCGCGGCTGACAGCTACCATGCGCGAGTGCCGTGCTGACCCGGACGGCAAGTTTCCCACCGGGACCGGCTCACCCGTGGTCAGTCCACCGCCACGATCGTGCCGATCAGCTCGTATGAGTTGATCACGGCCCGGAGGCGTACCCGCGGCGTGCTGACCAGCCGCAGGTTGGGCAGGGCGAAGAGCTTGGTCAGGAATATCTCGGTCTCCTGGATGGCCACGTGCGCGCCCGGGCAGCGGTGCGGGCCGTCGCCGAAGGCGAGCATCGAGCGGGCCACGTCCTCGGGCAGCGCCCGGCCCGGGCACAACCGCGCCGGGTCCGGTCCGACCACGCCGGGGTCGAGGTTGGCCGTACCCACGGAGAGGTCCACCCGGGCACCGGTGGGGATGGTCGCGCCGGGTATCGCGATGTCCGCGGTGGTACGCCGGGCGAGGGTGGAGACCACTGGCTCCAGCCGGAGGATCTCGTGCAGGATGGCGAGCCGGGCCGGCTCGTCGCCGCTGACGTAGGCCTCCCGCAGCGCGTCGTCGGTGAACAGGTGCCACGCCGCGACGGCGATGAACTCGCGGGTCGTGATCATCCCGGCGGCCGCGAACGTGACGCATTCCCCGAGGATCTCCAGGTTGGTGCAGCCCTCGTCGAGCAGGTGCGAGATGAGGTCGTCCTGGCGTTCCTTGCGCCGGGCCGCGATCGCCGGCCGTACGTCGCACACGTAGAACGAGCCGATCGTGAAGTTCCGGTTGATGAGGTGGGCGATGCGGGCCGGGCTGGTCCAGCCGGGTACGACCGGGGATTCGGTGAAGAACCGGTCCAGCCGCCGGGCCATGCCCGGCCGGGCCGGAGTGAGCCCGATGACCGCTCCGGCCACCGCCACGGCCAGCGCGAACGACAGGTCGGAAAGGTCTGCGCGACCCTGCTGGCGCAGCCGGTCGCACTGCTCATCTGCGTAGCGGTGCATGAGGCCGCGGTACTTCTCGTCGACCCGGCGCGGCGTGAAGTACCGGGCGGTCTGGCGGCGGTGCTCACGGTGTTCCGGGCCGTCGCGGTAGAGCACGGCCGGGCGCATCCCGGGCGGGCGGCGGATGGTCTCGACGCCGAAGCCGGCCTGGCGGGTGTCGGTGCTGCGCAGCACGGCGCGGACCGTGCCGAAGTCGTTGACGTGCCAGACCCCGGCGTCGTCCACCCGTACCGGGCAGACCTCGGTGTCGCCACGGTTGATCTTGCGGGCCGATCCAACCGGAGTTTCGGTCGTCATGACGGTTCCTCCCGGGACGGGGACAGGACATCGACGCGAGTCGAGGTTACCGGCTGGTAGGCCAGAGTGCCAACCGGCGGCGGCTGACGAATGTCATGGGGAATCGGTGGTACGCCGACACTGAACGCACCACCGGGGTATCCGGCACAGTGGCCGCATGGCGACGAACACACGCACCGGGTCGGCGGGCATCGCGCTCACTGGCCTGACCAAGTCATTCCGCACCGGGCAGGGCGTGGTGCATGCCGTACGCGGCATCGACCTCGTGATCGCGCCCGGTGAGACGGTGGCGCTGCTCGGCCCCAACGGTGCCGGGAAGTCGACCACCATCGACATGCTGCTCGGCCTGCTGAGCCCGGACGCCGGCACGGTCTCGCTTTTCGGCATGGCCCCGCGCGACGCGGTCAACCGGGGCGCGGTCGGTGGCATGCTTCAGGTCGGCTCGTTGATCCGGGACCTGTCGGTACGCGAACTGGTGACGATGATGGCGGCCCTGTATCCCGACCCGCTGCCGGTCGACGAGGTGCTCGAGCTGACCGGTGCCGCCGGGTTCGCCAAGCAGCGTACGCAGAAGCTGTCCGGCGGCCAGACCCAGCGGGTACGCTTCGCGGTCGCGCTGGTCAGCAACCCGGACCTGCTCGTGCTCGACGAGCCGACGGTGGCCATGGACGTCGAGGGCAGGCACGCGTTCTGGGCCACGATGCGAGGCTTCGCCGCGCGCGGCAAGACGGTTCTGTTCGCCACGCACTACCTGGAGGAGGCCGACTCGTACGCCGACCGGGTCATCCTCATGGCCCGCGGCACGGTCGTGGCCGACGGCCCGGCCAGCGAGCTCAAGGCGACCGTCGGAGCGCGTACCATCCGCGCCACGCTGCCCGGCGTGGACCGCGCCCGGCTCGCCGCCCTGCCCGGCGTAGCCGGGGTGGACTCGCGTGGCGAGATGGTGGTGCTGCGTTGTGCCGACTCCGACGCCGCGTTGCGTGCACTGCTGACCGGGTACCCGCAGGCCCGTGACATCGAGGTCACCGGTGCCCCACTGGAAGAGGCCTTCCTGCAACTGACCGGCGACGAGCTGGAGGAGAGCGTCCGATGAGCACCACCGGGTCCCTGACGTACCTGAGGTTCGAACTGCTGCGCGCGCTGCGCAACACCCGCTTCTTCCTGTTCTCGCTCGGGTTCCCGCTGGTGCTGTTCCTCGTGGTCGCCAGTCCGAACCGGCACGAGACGCTCGGCGGGATCCCGTTCCCGGTCTACTACCTGGCCGGCATGGTCAGCTGGGGCACCATGGCCGCCGTGGTCGGCAGCGGAGCGCGGATCTCCATGGAGCGGGCCGCCGGCTGGAACCGGCAGCTCCGGCTGACCCCGTTGACGACACGCAGCTACCTGCGCGCCAAGGTGCTCGGCGGCTATCTCACCGCGGCGCTGAGCATCGTGCTGCTGTACGCCGCCGGAATCGCCCTCGGGGTACGCCTGCCCGCGCAGCGCTGGCTCGGCATGACGGTCCTGATCCTGGTCGGGCTGATCCCGTTCGCGGCGCTGGGCATCTGGCTGGGCCACCTGCTCACGCCCGAGGTGATCGGGCCCGCGCTGGGCGGGATCACCGCGCTGTTCGCGCTGCTCGGTGGTGCCTGGGGACCGTTGGCCAGTCACGGGTTTATGCTGCACCTCGCGCAGGCACTGCCGTCGTACTGGCTGGTTCAGGCGGGGCGCAGTGCGGTCACCGGGACCGGCTGGGGTGCCCGCGGCTGGGGGGTGATCGCGGCGTGGACGGTGGTGTTCGCGGTACTTACCGGCGCGACACCCAGCGGGTCTGAGATGACGGGTACGCCGCCGGCCGGCTCCGGCCTCCCCGGTCTGCCCCGGGGCTGGCGGGTCGGTTGGCGGCGCTACCTGTTCCCGAGCCTGTGGCTGGTGTACCTGACCCAGGCCGTCGACGGCGTGCACCGGTACTCCACCGGTTGGCGCGCGGTCACCGGGTACACCATCGTGGTCGTCTTCGCCGGCTGCTACGTCCTGGCCCTGTCGAATTCCTGGGCCGGCCGCCGGTGGCGCTTCGGCGGGGCATACCTGGCCATGGTCCTGCTGACCGCCGGCGCGGCGGTCTTCGCCCACGAGCGCGCGGTCGTCATGTTCGTCTACCTCACCGTGCTCGCCATGGGCCCGTTACGCCGCTACGCCCTCCCGATCGTCACGGTGCTCACCGCGGCCGCCGCGTTCGGCCCGGCCCTGATCCCGGCCTGGCACACCGGGATCCAGACCGACTGGGTGGTCACCATCCCGCTGATCGGGCTGGCGATGTGGGGCTTCTTCGGCGTCCTCAGGTCCAACGTCGCGCTGGCCGCCGCGCGGTCGGAGGTCGCCCGGCTGGCCGCCGAGAACGAGCGCACCCGCATCGCCCGCGACCTGCACGACCTGCTCGGCCACTCGCTCACCACCATCACCGTCAAGGCCGGGCTCGCCCGGCGCCTGGCCGAGCACGGCGAACCGGACCGGGCGGCCGCCGAGATCAGCGAGGTGGAGCGGCTGTCCCGGCGTACCCTCGCCGACGTGCGGGCCGCGGTGGCCGGGCACCGGGACATCACGCTCACCGGCGAGCTCGCGACGGCCCGGGAGGCGCTGCGCGCGTCCGGGATCCTCGCCGAGCTGCCCGGCTCGGTAGACATCGTCGACCCCTCGCTGTCCGAGTTGTTCGGCTGGGTGGTCCGCGAGGGGATCACCAATGTGGTCCGGCACTCCCGGGCCACCTATTGCACGGTCACCCTGGGGCCGGGATGGATCGAGATCTTCGACAACGGCCGCGGCGGCCTGACCGACCCGGGCGCCGGTACCGGCCTGGTCGGGCTGCGCGAACGGGTGGCGGCCACCCGCGGTACGGTCGAGGTCAGCGTGCTGAACCCGGGCTGGCGGCTGCGGGTGGAGGTACCGGTACCCGACCGGGACGCCCGACCCGACCCGGCCCCGGCAATCGGCACATGATCCGCCTCCTGCTCGCCGACGACCAGGCGCTGATCCGTTCGGCGCTGGCCGCCCTGCTGGAGCTCGAGGACGACTTCACCGTGGTGGAGGTCGGGCGCGGCGACCAGGTGGTCGAGGCGGCCCGGGCCGCCACCCCCGACGTGGCGCTGCTCGACGTCGAGATGCCCGGCATGGACGGGCTGGCCGCGGCCGGCGCCCTGGCGGCGGCGCTGCCCACCTGCCGGGTCATCATCCTCACCGCCTTCGGCCGGCCCGGCTACCTGCGCCGCGCGATGGAGGCCGGCGCGCTCGGCTACGTCGTCAAGGACGCCCCGGCCGAGCAGCTCGCCGACGCGGTACGCCGGGTGGCCCGGGGCGAGCGGGTGGTCGATCCGGCACTGGCCGCCCAGACCCTGGCCGGTGGGCCGTCGCCGCTGACCGGACGGGAGCGTGACGTGCTCGCCGCCGCCCGCGGCGGCGCGACCATCGCGGACATCGCCCGCAATCTGTTCCTCTCCGAGGGCACCGTACGCAACTACTTGTCCGCCGCGATCGCCAAGACCGAGACCCGCAACCGCGTCGAGGCGATCCGGGTAGCCGACGAGCGCGGTTGGCTCTGACCGCGCCAGCGGGGGTGGATGGTGCCTGACGCGGTCGCGGTCAGGGCCGATGGTCGCATCGGCCGGTACCGCTCGGCCCGGGTTCCGCGGCGGCCATCCGTGACACGATCCGGTAGAGGTGGTTGGCATGCGATGGCTGGCGCGCGGTGAGGACGCGCTTCCGGCTGACCTGAGCTGGCTCACCCCCCGGGAGGGGCAGCGCGCGGCCGGGCTGCGGTACACCAAACGCCGTACCGAGTACCTGCTGCGCCGGCTGGCCGCCAAGCACGCGGTCGCCGCTGTCCTCGGACTTGGTGGCGAGGTGGCGCGGGTGGAGGTGGGCAACGCGCCGACCGGTGCACCCTACGTCCTGGTCGACGGCGCACCGGTCGGGCTCGACATATCGGTCAGCGATCGGGCCGGCTGGGCGGTGTGCCTGGTCGGTACCGGCACGGTGGGCTGCGACCTGGAGCTGGTGGAGCCGCGCAGCCCGGGTTTCGTCCGGGACTTCCTGACTGCCGCGGAACAGTCCTATGTGGCGGCCGCGGCCGACCCGGACGCCGCCGCGAACCTGATGTGGTCGGCCAAGGAGAGCGCGTTGAAGGTGCTGCAGACCGGTCTGCGCCGGGATACCCGCAGCGTCGAGGTGACCATCTACAGTGGACAGTCGTCGGGTTGGTCACCGCTTGCCGTGCGGACCAGCGAAGGTCTGCGCTTCCCCGGCTGGTGGCGGCGGGATGGCCATTTCCTGTTCACCGTCGCGGGCCGGTCGGCGTGGCCGCCGCCGGTTGCCCTGGAGGATCCAGCGGTGCTCGCGGCGGCGGTACCCGTGCACTCGTGGCTGGTCAATCCGTTGCGCTGACCGCCATCCCGCGCTCGAGCGCGTCGATGACGTACGGGCGCAGGTCGCTCGCCGCGATGATCCGGTCGACCGAGCCGACCGCCAGCGCGCGCTGGATGCTGTGCACCGAGTCGAACTCGTCGGCGACCATGCCGAGCTTATCCGCCCGCACCCGCGCGGTGGTCTCGGCCAGCCGGGCACGCAGGCCGGCCGAGCCGCCCGGGGGAGCGGCACGCAGCTGCTCGGTCAGCTCCCGTACCCGCGGATCCTGCTCCGTACGTGCCTTGACCTCGCGGGCGAACACGGTCGCCGCGGCCGGCGCGCCGCCGATGACCGAGGCGTACGAGCCTTCCACGGCGGCGATCTCCATGCGTTCGTTGAGCCGCTTGGAGAACACCACGAACGCGCCACCGTGGTATCGCGAGACGACCACGAACACGATCGGGCCGCGGAAGTTGGTGACCGCACGCCCGATCTCCGCGCCGTACTCCAGTTGCCAGCGGCGCATCGACTCGGGCGAGCCGTCGAAGCCGGACAGGTTGGCCAGCACCACCAGAGGACGGTTGCCGCTGGCCGCGTTGACCGCCCGGGCGACCTTGCGTGACGACTGCGGGAACAGGGTGCCGGAGGTCCACGACGGCGGGCCGTCCGCCGGTACGAAGCCGCGCCGGGGCACCGTCCGCGATTCCAGGCCCAGCAGGCACACCGGGATACCGCCGATGTGCCCGTCCCAGACGACCGCGCTCTCCGCGCCGCGCCACGTCGCCCAGCGTTCCAACGGTTCCGAGTCGGTGTCCGTCACCGACCGCAGGACCGCCCGGATGTCGAACGGCTTCTTGCGGTCGGGGTTGTGCTCGGCGGAGAACACGTCGCCCACCCGGTGCAGGTCCCCACCGTCGGCCGGGTGCGGTGAGGTGCACACGTCGCGGTCGGCCGGATCCGTGGTCCGCGCCCGGCGTGGGTACCGCTCGCCGGGCAGCACGTACGTGTGCTCGTAGTGGCGCAGCAGGACGTCGCAGGCATCCTCCAGCGTGGGTGCCCAGTACTGGCCCTGGCCGTTGGGGCCCATCACCCGGTCGTAGCCGCCGATACCGAAGTTGTCCTCGGCCGACACCCCGCCGGAGAAGTCCAGCGCCTGCTTTCCGGTGAGCACCATGGCGCTCTTCGGCGTCATGACGAGGATGCCCCGGGTGTGCATGAGCATCGTCGCCTCGGCGTTCCAGTACGGCTGCGCGCCGACGTTCACCCCGGTGACGACGATGTTGACCTCGCCGCCGGCCTGCGTGAACTCGATGATCCGGCGCAGCACCGCGGAGATCCAGTCCATGTTCTCGGTACCGCTGTCCATCGCGATCCGCGCGCCCGAGGAGAGCGCGAACCACTCCACCGGTATCCCCAACCGCTCCGCGAGGTCCACACCCGCGATGATCCGCCGGCACTCCTCCTCGGCCAGGTTGCCGAGACCGCGGGTCGGGTCGCCGAGCAGCGCTACCCGGGTCATCCCCTCGGGTACCTTCGCGGTCTGGTTCGACAGCAGGCCGACCACGATGTTCGAGGTGTTGCCGCCGGGCGGCCGGTCGACCGGGACGAGTGCGCCGGCCGGGTCGAGGTCGTACTCGACGAACCGTCCGGCCGGGAAGCGGCCGAGGACCCCGGCCGGCGGCGCGAGCATCCGGATGATCTCGTACGGGTACGGCGCACCGAATCGCTGCGACCTGAGCACCTTCTGGCGGTACGGGGTCAGCTGGCGGATCGGAACCGGTTCGAGCGGCCGCTCCCGGACCGTGACACCGTGCCGACCCAGTCCCTCCACGTGTAGCACGGTCTCCCGCAGCTGGCCTTCACCGGGCAGGTGTATCCGCATCACGACCTTGTCCAGCCCGGCCCCGACCGCCAGCGGCGCGAACGAGCGCGCCAGTTGCGGCCAGTCCCGGCGCGGGACCGTCCACGGTGGACGGACGTACAGCACGAGACGGTTGGCCGCTGGCCGGTCGCGTTCCGCGAAGCCGCTCAGCGCCTGGCGCATCGAGGCGAGCGCCTGCAGCCCGATCAGCTCCAACCTCGGATACGTTTCCACGCCGGCCGCGTCCACGGCCCGGGTCAGGTCGCGGACCTCGGCGAGCGCGAACAGCCGTTGGTCGGCGGGGTTGTCGTGCGCGACACCGTGGAAGAGGTACACGTCCTCCGCCGAGGGGAGCCGTCGCACCGCGAAGTTGCGCAGCCGCCACAGCTCCAACCGCTTGGCGAGCATCGGGTGCAGGTTGCGGTACAACTGGTCCTCGACGAACCCGCCGTCCTCGGGCTGGCGGTAGGTCAGGTGCTGGGTACGCAGGTGCTCGACGAGCGGCCCCTCGGTACTCGTCACCGTGACGTCGACCCTCCACAGTGGACGGCCGAAGCGGCAGGCGCCGAGCAGCTCGGCCACCTCGGCGGCCAGGGTGTCGATTTCGGGCCGCTCGCCGGCCCGCCAGGTGAGCAGATCCACGACGACCTGGCGGGTCGGATCGGCCAGCTGCGCGAGGTGCCGCGCCACCGCGCGGGACAGCGCCGGCAGCTCGGCCAGCGACGCGCAGGCGGTGACCAGGTGGATCCGCCGGTCCGGCAGGTCGTAGTCGGTCGCGCAGACCAGGTAACCGTCCGCCGCGGCGAAGCTCAGCGAGCCCAGATCGCGGATCCGGTAGTAGCGGCGGGTGTAGACCTCCAGCAGTACCTCGCGGAAACGCTCGTCGTTCCCGGTCATCCAATGGCGCAGCAGCGTGCCGCGCAACGGTTGCGGCGAGCGGACCAGCGCGCCGACCTGGACCGGCCGGTCGGCCGCGTCCGGATCGTCGCGCAGGTGCCCGAGCCTCGTGTCCACTGTGGAGTATTCCGCCTCGATGATGTTGAGCAGCAGCGGCTCGTCCAGGAACCGGAAGCGTACGTCGCGGGCGAGGTCGGCGACGATCTGGTGGCGACCCTGCGCGGCGGCGGCGAGCCGGTCCAGCCGGGCACGCAACCGGGCCGCGGCCGCCGCCGCATCGGCGTCCTGGGGAGGCGCCGCGGGCGCGAGTACGGAGTGGTGGCGGATCCGGCGCTCCAGGATCCCGGTGACGACCGGTACCAACTCGCCGACCCGGCTGAACGACCGGAACATCCAGACGACCGCCTCTTCCAGCGCTGGAGTGCGGTCCAGGCCGGCCACGCCATAGCGCCGCAACGCCGCGGTCAGGCGGTCCCGGTAGTGCTCGGGCAGTCCGGCCCGCTCGGGATCCAGCCACTGCAGGTACGACAGCAGGTGCTCCTGTGGCGTGTCGGCCATGTCCTCCTCGGCCGGTTCGGTCCGTGGCCGGTACAGCGAGCCGACGTCGGCGAACAGGTCAAGCAGTGTGTCCTCGCAGCGCAGCAGGCCGGGGTCGGCCGGCGGGGTGACCTCGCCGAGCCGCCGCGCCCGGGTGAGCAGTCCGTGCACGGTCGCCGGATCCAGGTCGTACCCGAGAAGGTAACCGCGCAGCCCGGCGTAGACCCGCTCGCACAGCGGGGTGCCGTCCGCTTCCGGCATGTCGAGGTGGCTCAGGTCGACCGCCGCGGGCGCACCGGCCACCGACCCGCCGGTCGGCGCCGCCCGGATCCGCAGCAGCGGCGCACCCGCCTCGACCTGCGCGTTCGGCGCGACGTCCACATTGGACACTTCGCCGCCGTACGGCGCGGTGACGGTGGCCTCCATCTTCATGCTCTCCAGGACGAGCAGCGGGTCGCCCTCGGCCACCACGTCGCCGGGCGTCACCCGCACCGACACGACAAAGGCCGGCCAGCCGCACCGGACCACGCCGCCGTCGTCCCGGGTAACGGTGTGCGCCGCGCCGTCCACGTCGACCCGCAGCACCGGGCCATCGGTCACCACCATCACCCGGTGCTGGCGCCCGGCGACCACGACCCGGCGCTGGTACCGGTCGACGCGGTCGACGGCGATGTCGGCGAGCGTGCCGTCGGCGTTGACCTGGTAGGCGCGCGGTCCGGTGCGGAACACCCGCAGCGGGTACCGGACCCCGCGGTACCGCAGCACGCACGCGTGCCCGATCTCGGCCGGCAGCTGTGGGCGGCCCCGTCCCGCCTGGACATGGAAGTTGGCCCGCTGCGCCGCGGCGTCCACCTCGTATGCCTCCGCCGCGGCGACCAGCAACGCGACCGGATCGGGCGCCGGCAGCTGGCCGTCGGTCGCGGTGAGCCGGTCCAGCCAGTGGTTGTCGAAGCGGCCCGCCCGTACGTCGGGGTGGTCGAGCAGGTTCAGCAGGAACGAACGGTTGGTGGTGCCGCCGTCGACCACCACGGTGGTCTGCGCCAGCGCCCGGCGCAGCCGGGTCAACGCTTCGGTTCGGTCCCGCCCGGTCCCGATGATCTTCGCGATCATCGAGTCGAACTCGCCGGCGATGACGTCGCCCGCGCGTACGCCCGTGTCGACCCGGATACCGGTACCGGTCGGGGTGGTCAACACGACCAGGCGCCCGGGTGCCGGCGCGAAGCCCTGCTCGGGATCCTCGGCACACAGCCGCGCTTCCACCGCGTGCCCGCGCACCGGGGGCGGTTGCCCGGTCAGGCGGCCTCCGGCGGCCACGTGCAGCTGCAGCTTCACCAGGTCCAGGCCGGTGGTCTCCTCGGTCACCGGGTGCTCGACCTGTAGCCGGGTGTTGACCTCCAGGAACAGGAACCGGCCGGACCCGGGGTCCAACAGGAACTCGACGGTACCGGCATTGCGGTATCCGGCCGCCGACATCAGCCGGACGGCGGCCGCCTTCACGGCCTCCTCGGCAGCGGCGTCGAGAGCCGTCGAACCGGACTCCTCGATGACCTTCTGGTGGCGGCGCTGGATGCTGCAGTCGCGTACCCCGACCGCCCACGTGGTGCCGTACCCGTCGGCGAGAACCTGCACCTCGATGTGGCGGGCGGCGGGGACGAGCCGTTCCAGGAACACGGTCGGGTCGCCGAAGGCCAGTTCCGCCTCGCCCCGGGCGGAGGTGAACGCGGTGGCCAGGTCCTCCGGTCGGGATACCACCCGGATCCCGCGGCCGCCGCCGCCGGCCGCGGCCTTGACCACGACCGGGTACCCGATGCGCTCGGCGTGCCCGGCCGCGTCCGCGAGGTCGTCGACCGGGCCACCGCTCCACGGGATCACCGGTACCCCGGCGCGCTCTGCCACGTGCTTCGCGGCCACCTTGTCGCCCAGCAACCGGATCGTCGCGCTGTCCGGACCGACGAACACGATGCCCGCCTTCTCGCAGCGCTCCGTGAACGAGGCGTGCTCGGCGAGGAACCCCCAGCCGACCCATACCGCGTCCACGTTGGCCCGGCACAGCAGGTCGACGATGAGCGGCTCATCGAGGTACCGGGACTGTCGGTGGCCGGTTTCCGGGTCGACGTACGTGGCCGGCCCGAGCGGTACGGCCTCGTCGGCCTCGCGTACGTACGACGCCTGCGCGTCCGGGTCGGTGTACAGGACCACGGTCGTGATGGGCGCACGGACCCCTTCGCCGTTCAGCTCGGCCACCGCCGTGAGGGCGCGCATCGAGGGCTCGCCGCGGTTGACGATCGCCAGCCGCCGTAGCTCAGGCATGGCAGCATCTCCCTCAACTGTCCATAGTGGACTGAATCGGCTTGCGGATGTCGTCGGGTACCGGCTGCGGCAGCGGTACCGTCCGGTAGTCCGCGATCCGCAGGAGGACCCGACCGGTGCTGTCGAGCACGGTGCCGTCGAAGCCTTCGCCGGCCGGGTGCACGACGGCCACCAGGCCGTCCTGCTCGACCGGCTCGGCGAGCACGCTTACCCGCCCCACGTGCAGCGGCAGGGCGAGCCGGCTGTACCGTCCGGCCTCCCACAGACCGGCGGTCTGGAAGAACAGCTCGACCAGGCGCGGGCCGGCGACCACCGGTCCGGCCGCCGGATCGTGGTTCGCCGGAAGGCCGGACGCGAACCGGCCGGCCGCCCCGTCACCGGTGCCCCAGGCCGAGGCGACAACCTGGTACGCCGGGCCGTGGAAGTACAGCCGGTACACCTCGGCCGGGCCGACGCCGGTCCCGTCCGGTACCGCCTCGGTCTCCGGCTCGGGTACCCGCTGGCTGAACCGGACCGATCCGGTGAAGTGCACTGTCCTTTGTGGAGTGTCCGAGCCGGGCAGTACCCGTTCCGCACTCAGCGCGCAGTCGGCCACCAGGTCTGGACCATCCGGGCGGACCAGCGCCGTGACGGTCAGCGTGCGCGGCTGGTCCCGGTAGAACTTGACCGGTGCCCGCAGGTCCACGTTCTCCACGGCGGATACCGGCCAGTCCGGTACGAGCAGCCGGGCCGCCTCGACGAACGCCTCGATGCCCATCACCCCGGGCAGTACCGGCGTGCCGTCGATCCGGTGGTTGTCCAGGAACGGGTTGGCAACCGGATCGAGCGTGGTAGTGACAACGAGTCCACTGTGGACAGACGCGGTGACGTCGCCGATCATCGGCCCGTGGCCGGCCGCCAGGGCATCGGCGGTGAGGCCCCCGCGAGGGTGGTACTCCGTGGCCATCTGGCCGAGCGCACCGGCTACCACCACCTCGCCCCGGTACCCACCGCTGGTCAGCTCGCGGCGGATCCAGCCGATGCCGATCCGCGGCGGCAGCATGTCCACCCCGGCGGCCGCCATGATCTTCGGGATCGACCCCCGCATCGCCATGCCGATGCCGCCCCACGCGGTCCAGTCCACCACGATCGCCCGGGTACCCGGACGGGTCCGCCGGAAGCTGCTGGTTACCTTGCACAGCAGGTCGTTCGCGGCGCTGTAGTCGGTCTGGCCCACGTTGCCGAACCGTCCGGCCACCGAGCTGAACGCCACGGTCGCGCCGATCGGCAGGTCGCCGGCCGCGTGCAGGACGTTGCACCAGCCGTCCGCCTTCACCCCGAAGACGAGGTCGAACTCGCTGGGTTCCTTGTCCGGCAAGGCTTTGCTGATTTCCAGCCCGGCCGCGTGCAGCAGGACGTCGATCCGCCCGCTCGCCGCCCGTACCTCGGCGAGGGTCTTCTCGACAGCCGCCGGGTCGGTCAGATCCACGCTGTAGTAGTACGCCGAACCGCCGGCCGCCTCGACCGCCTGTACCGCCGCCAGGGCCGCGTGCAGCCGCTCGAACCGGGCCAGCTCCTTCTCGATGAGTACCGGCGTCGGTCGCTCACCGCGCTCCCGCAGCTTCGCCGCCACGTCCAGCTTGAACGCCTCCCGATCCTCGATGTACCGGCGCAGTTCCGGGTCGGCCGGGTCCGGTACCGGGGTCAGGTCGAGCAGGTGGAAGGTGCCCCGCGAGGCGGTGGCGAGATCGGCGGTGATCGCCGAGACGATGCTGCCCGCCGCGCCGGTGACCAGGAACGTGGTGTCGGGCCCCAGCTCCAGCCCGCCGGTACCGTCGCCGAACGGCGCGTCGGCCAGCGCCACGCCCCAGCGGCGTCCGTCGGCGTAGCCGACCTCCACGCACCCGGGATCGCGCAGCGTCTCCTCCACGAGCAGATCGGCCAGGGCCGCGGTCTTCCGGCTGACCGCGAAGTCCACCGCCTTGACCAGCGCGTCGGGCTGCTCCTTGCGGTACGCCTTGGCGAACCCGGTCACCGCGCCGCCGAGCGGGCAGGTGGCACCGGCGTCGTCGTACCCGTGGTAGCCGCCGAGGCGGGTACCGGTCACCAGGAACGGCTGCTGCGGGTACAGGTGCCGCATGGTGGCATAGAGCGTACCGACCCGCTGGCGCAACGCTTTCCGCCAGCGTGGCAGATCCAGCTCCGCCAGCGGGCCTTCGTCGTCGAGCGCCGCCAGCCAGTACACGCCGTGGACCGGGGTATCGCCGAGTCGCTCGACGATCCCGTCCGCGTCGAGGCCCGGCGGCAGTACGAGCACGTCCACGCCGTACCTGCGCAGCCGGGCGATGAGCGCCTCGCCCACGCCGCCCTCGTCGGGCATGACCACGACCCGGGTACCCTCGCCCAGGCTCACTCCGGTGCTGTCGCATGTGGACAGTTCCGGCCGGAGCGCGGGTACCGGAATGCGGCGCGGGATGTCGACCGACACCGGCGCCTCCTCCGGAGCCGGCGTTTCCTCCACCGCCGGCGCTTGCGCCACGACAGCCGTTTCCTCGACTACCGGCGTTTCCTCGACTACCGGCGCTTCCGCCACCGGTGCCTGCGCGCCGGTCTTCTCGCGGACCCACCTGATGACATGGCTCAGGGTGGGGAAGTCGCGGAGCCGGAGGTCCTCGTCGCGGGGGACGTCGAAGCGTTCCCGGACGGCGGCGAAGACTTCGGCCTGTTTGACGGTGTCGACGCCGAGGTCGGCTTCCAGGTCGAGGTCGGGGTCGAGCAGTTCGGGTGGGTACCCGGTGAGCCCGGACACGATCTCGACGACCGCGGCGGTGATGTCGTCGGTGACGGGCGGCTGCGCCGTCACCGGCGTGGGTGGCACCTGGACGGGCGTCGGCTGCTCCTGGACGCGCGTCGGCCGCGCCGGGACGGGCGTCGGTGTCGGGGCACCGGTCTTGTCGCGGATCCAGCCGATGACGTGGGCCAGGGTGGGGAAGTCGCGCAGCCGGAGGTTCTCCTCGCGGGGGACGTCGAAGCGTTCCCGGACGGCAGCGAAGACTTCGGCCTGTTTGACGGTGTCGACGCCGAGGTCGGCTTCCAGGTCGAGGTCGAGGTCCAGCAGTTCGGGTGGGTACCCGGTGAGCCCGGACACGATCTCCACCACGGTCCCGGTGACCTGGTCCCGAGGCGGCTCCACGGCCACCGTATCCGCAACCGGCGTAACGGCGGAAGCGGGAGCGGGTGCGGCGACGGCGGCGGGTGCGGGTGCGGCGACCGCAACCGGTGTGGCGACCGGAGCGGGTACGGCGACCGGAGCGGGTACGGCGGCGGGAACGGGTGCCGGCGCGGGGGATACCGGAACCGGGACCGGCTGCGGAACTCCAGCGCCGTCGACCACCCGCAGGCGCCGCCGGGCGACCTCCAGCGTCGCACCCGGGTGGCCGCTCACCGTGTCCAACCACCGTTGCCACGTTGTCGGATCGACGATCCGGTACGCGTACCCGAGCTCGTCCGGCGCGCGGTGCCGACCATCGGGTACCGGGGTCCAGCGCAGGAGCGCCATCGCGATCTGCGACCCGAACCCGGCCGCCAGCCGCAGGGCGTACCGCACCGGGTATGCGCCGCCTGTCGACAGGTTCAGCACACCGAGCTCCGGGTCGGGCTCCTTGAAGTTGGGTACCGGCGGAACGATCCCGGTCTCCAGCGCCTTGACCGCGACCACGTCCTCGATGCCCGCGCCCATCGCGTGCCCGGTGAAGCCCTTGGTGTTGGTGATGACCACGGCGTCGGCGTCGGCGCCGAAGACGTGTCGCAGGGCGTTGATCTCCGCGGCCGCACTGCCGCCGCGCGCCGGCGTGTACGTCTCGTGCGACACGAACACGGTCTGTCCCGCGCTCTCGTGCCGGTCGAGGCCGCGCGCCTCGGCCTGGCGGACCACCTCCTCCATCACCTGACCGATGTGCTCGACGTCCAGCCGGGTGCCGTGGTATGCGCTGTTCGCGGTGACCGCGCCGAGTACCTCGCAGATGGGCCGGATACCGCGCTCCCGCACGGCCTGCCCCGATTCGACCACGAGCGCGGCCGCGCCCATGCCGACGATCATCCCGTGCCGGCGCCGGTCGAACGGGGTCGCCGCGTCCTCGACCACGTCGTCGGTGGCCGCCGCGCCCGAGGCGAGGAAGCCGGAAGCCAGCCACGGCAACAGGGCCTCGGACGTGACGTCGTCGGCGGACACGACGATGACCCGCCGGCACCGGCCGGCCCGGATCCAGTCCTCGGCCAGGCAGATCGCCTGGGTGGTGCTCGCGCAGGCGGCGTTCACCTGGGTGTTCGGGCCCCGCGCGCCGATGATCTCGGCGAACTGGGAATGCCCCATGGACAGCACGCGGAACAGGAACCGCCGGTCGAACGTGTACGGCTCGGCGGCGAGTACCTTGCGCAGCTCGCTGATCCGCCGGTCCACCTCGGCCACGGCCGGTTCGCCGCCGCGCATCCGCGCCCGTACCCCTTCCAGCGCGAGCAGTTGCTCGCGCCGACCCCGGTCGGTGAAGTACCGCTCCAGGTCCTGGGCGAAGTTGTCCAGCCCGGGGAACGCCGAGGCGAAGATGACCCCGGTGTCGTCGCGCATCGACTCCGGCAGCCCCCACCGGTCCGGCAGGCGGGTACCGAGGGTCGTGGTCTTGTAGTTCATGACCAGCGGGATGCCCGCATCGCGCAGCGCGTCGAAGCCGGCGCCGATCGCCAACCGGGTACTGATGTCCAGCGCCTCGTCACGCGCCGCGTCCACGCCGAACTCGGTGACCACATCGAGCGGTGCGTGCCGGCCGGCGAGCTTGATGACATCGGCCTCGCGGTCGATCGTCTCGAAGGTCGGATCACCGGATTCCCGTTTCACCAGCCGGGTGATGTGGTGGTCGACCATCGCGCGGCGGAACCGGACCGGGACGGTGTCGATGAACTGTTGCCCCGCAAGGATCCTGGCGACGTTGTCGTCGTCGAAGACCCGCTCGACCCCGGGCAGCCCGAGCGCGGCGCCGGTGACGGCGACCGGCTCGGTGTCCGCCGGTGCCGTCGCCGGTGACGGACCGGCCGGCCCGCCCTGGTACACCCGCAGCCCCTGCTCCAGGACGCCCGCGAAGAGCCGGCCCAGTTCGGTGTACCTGTCGTCGGACATGGTGGTCCTCCCCGGAACCGAAACAGTGGATGCGGCGACGGAAGCAGGCGCGGTCTGCCCTGCCGCAGCGGCGTGAACTGCCGGAGCCGGCGGCACGGTCGGCGCCAGCGGTTCGGCCGGCGCGGTGAAACCGAGGCCGGCGGCGTACAGGCCGCACAGCGCCTGGTTGAACGCGACCTCGTCGGAGAGCTTCGGGTGGTTGGTGAACAGGGCGAGCACGTCGTCGTGCGTCTTACCGAGGACGTCCTCGACGAAGCCGTGCAGCGCCTTCTTCGGGCCCACCTCCACGAAGACCCGGGCACCCGCGTCGTACAGGGTCCGCAGGCCGGCGACGAACTGGACCGGCGAGGCGACCTGGCGGCCGAGCAGATCCAGGATCGTCGGTACGTCGGCGTCCGTCGGGTAGAACTCTCCGGTCACGTTCGACACGATCGGGCGTACCGCCGGGCGGATGTCCAGGCGCCGCAGCGAATCCGTCAGCGGCGCGCTGACCGGCGCGACGATTGACGTGTGGAAGGCATGGCTGACCGGGATCCGCCGGGCGTCGAGCCCGGCCGCCCGCATCGCCTCGACCGCGCGCTCAACCGCTGCCGTGGCGCCCCCGATGACCGCCTGTCCGGTGCTGTTGATGTTCGCGATGACCACGTAGCCCTCGGCCTCGCCGACGATGCGCTCGATCTCCTCCAGCGGGCCGAACACGGCCGCCATCGCGCCGTTGTCCTCGATGGCCAGATGCGCCATCTCCCGGCCGCGCGCGCTGACCGCCTCCAGCGCGGCGCCGAACGACAGCGCACCGGCGGCCACCAGCGCGCCGTACTCGCCGAGGCTGTGCCCCATCACCATGTCGGGCCGCACGCCGTAGGCGGCGAGCAGATCGGTCAGCGCGAGGTCGGCGGTGAGCACCGCCGGCTGGGTGATCTCGGTCTGCAGGAGCTGGCGCTCGGCCGCCTCATCCGGTGCGTCCATGAAGATGTACGAGGACAGCGGCCGGCCCAGCAACGGTGACATGATCCGGTCGGCTTCGGTGAACGCGTCGGCCACGATCGGCTCCCGTTCCCGTAGCCCGCGCAGCATGTTGATGTACTGCGAGCCCTGCCCGGTGTACAGGAACGCGACCTTCGGGGCCGGGCCACGGCCGAGGAAGATGCCCTGCGCCCGCAGCATCCGCCACACCGCGGGATTGGCCGCGCGCAAGGCATCCGCCGCCTTGCCGGCTTTGGCGGTCAGCTCAGCCGGGTCGCCGTAGTCGATGGCCACCCGCAGGGCGGCCGTGCCGATCGAGGCATCCGGTGCCCCGGGCGCACGACCCTCGGTACGGATGCGGTCCAGCTGCGCGGCCACGTCCGCCTCGTCGCGCCCGCCGACCACGGCGGCACCGCGCAGCGGCGCCTTCACCTGCCGCGCCGGCCGGGACACCGCCACGGACCGGGGCGCGTCCTCGCGCCGGTACCGGCCGGGCACGTGCTCCTCCAGGACGAGGTGGAAGTTGGTGCCGCCGAAGCCGAACGCGCTCACCCCACCGGCCCGCGCGACGCCCTTCGGCGGTGTCGGCCATTCCCGCAACGCGGTGTTGACCCGGAACGGTGTCTCCGCCCAGTCCACGTTGGGGTTCGGGACGTCGAAGTGCAGGCTCGGCGGCAGCAACTTCTCGTGCAGGCTCAGCACCATCTTGAACAGCCCGGCAGCGCCGGCCGCCGCCTTGAGATGGCCGATGTTCGACTTCACCGAACCGAGCGCGATGCTGCCGGAGGCCGCGCCCGCCTTGGCGAACACCTCGGTGAGGCTGGTCAGTTCGGCCGCGTCGCCGACCCGGGTGGAGGTGCCGTGCGCCTCGATGAAGGAGGCGTGCGCCGGGTTGATCCCGGCGTCCTCCCACGCGCGCTCCACCGCGAGCCGCTGGCCCACCGGGTTGGGCGCGGTGATGCCCTTGCCCTTGCCGTCACTGGATCCGGCGAGGCCGAGCAGCACCGCGTACACGCGGTTGCCGGCCCGCTCCGCGTCGGAGAGGCGCTTGAGGATGAACAGCGCGGTGCCCTCGCCCATGACGAAGCCGTCCGCCCCGGCATCGAACGGCCGGGTACCGGTCGCCGACAGTGCGCCTATCTTGCAGAACTTCACGAACGCGGCGACACCCATGTTGCGGTCCACGCCGCCGGTCACCACCGCGTCGTAGTCGTGTGCCTGAAGTCCCCGTACCGCCGCGCTGGTCGCCGCGAGCGCGGAGGCGCACGCCGCGTCGGTGGTGAAGTTGGGTCCCCGGAAGTTGAACAGGTTGGCTACCCGGCCGGCGATGATGTTCGCCAGCTCGCCCGGCATGGTGTCCTCGGTGACCCCGGGGAAGCCGGAGAAGAACCGCTCGCGCGTCTCGGCTAGCACCGCGTCCCGCACCCCGCTGGGCAGTGCGGCGAAGGACGGCGTGCCGGCGAGGCTGCGGATGAACTCCGGGTACTCGATGTGCAGGTTCGTCCAGTAGTGCTTCTCGCCGCCGATCGCGTTGCCGATGATGACACCGACCTGGTCCGGGTCCACGTCCCAGTCCGGCCAGCCGGCGTCGAGCAGAGCGGAGCGGGAGGCCGCGACCGCCCATTTCTGCCCGTCGTCGAGCTGGGTCGCGACCGTGGGTGGCAGCGGCAGCCGCCAGGCCATCGGGTTCCAGGGGTAGTCGCGGACCCAGCCGCCGATCCGGGAGTACGTCTTGTACGGCGCCTGCGGATCCGGGTCGTAGTACCGTGCGGGGTCCCAGCGCTCCGGCGGCACGTCGCTGATGCTGTACCGGCCGCCGCGGATGTTCGCCCAGAAGGCGGCCGCATCGGGGGCGTCGGGCATGATGGCGCTCACCCCGACGACGGCGATCGGCTCGGGTGCGAAGTCAGTCATCGTCTCTCAGCCCTTCAACTTGCCGTGCGGGCGTACAGCACGTCCGCGAGGTGGTCCATGTCGGCGACCAGCCCGGCCTGCGCGGCGCGTACCGCGTCCAGACGCAGCGCGCCCGCGAGCGCGGACAGGGCCGGGTCGCCGGGCGGCAGCGCGCCGGCCACCCAGCGCACACCGTCCTCGGCGACCTTCTGTGCCGCCTCCCGGGCGAAGACGCGGCTGACCGTCGCGAGCCCGTCCGCGTCGAACCGCTTGTCGGCCTTCTCCGGCAGCTCACCTCTCGCGGCCGCGTCGGCGCGCCGGGCCAGGCTCGCGGCAGTCTCGGCATAGGCGATGAGCTCGCCCAGCCGCAGCAGTACGTGTTGGTTGCGGGTCAGCCGGCCGAGCCGGCACGCCTCGAGAAGCGCCGCGAGACCGTCGAGCGCGAGGGCGGCGGTGTCGCCACCGACCGTGCTGCCGAGCGCGGCGGCTTCCGTTGCCGCGGAACGGTAGTAGCCGCCCTGCGTCTTGAGGTGCTGCTGCCAGCGGTCACGGGCGATGGTCATCTCCAGGATCTCGGAGGTGCCCTCATAGATGATGGTGATCCGGACGTCCCGCTTGATCTTCTCGACCACGTACTCCCGGGTGTACCCGTATCCGCCGTGCGCCTGGATCGCCGCCTCCGCGGCGGCGTTGCCGGCCTCGGTCGCCAGGTACTTCGCGATCGCGCCCTCGGTGTTCAGCGCACCGTTGAGACCTTCACCGGCATCGATGCGTGTCGCGGTCTCCTCGACGAACGCCCGGGCGGCCTCCAGCCGGACGGCGTGCGGCACGATGAGCTTGTGGGTGTACCCCTGCTTGCGCGCCAGCGGCGCGCCACCCTGTACCCGGGTGGTGGAGTAGGCGATGGCCCGGTCCAGGGCCTCCCAGCCGCCGCCGAGCCCGAAGGCGGCCACCATCAGCCGGGTGTACCCGAACACGTGCTGTGCCTGGGTCAGCCCGCGCCCCTCGGCCAGACCGACCACATTGGACAGTGGCACGAAGACATCGTCGAGGAACAGCGCGGCGGTGTTGGACAGCCGGATGCCGTGCTTGTCCTCGGGTCGGCCGGAGGTGAAGCCGGGCGTACCCTTCTCCACCACGAACCACGTCGGGCCGGCGGGGGCGAGGGCCAGCACGGTGTACAGGTCGGCGATGGATCCGTTGCTGATCCACTGTTTGCGACCGTTGATGCGGTACCCGCCGTCGACCGGGGTCGCGGTCGTGGTGAGCGCGCCGAGGTCGCTGCCGGCCTCCGGTTCGGTGGCGCCGTACGCGAAAATCGCGCCGTGCTCGGCGATCCGCCCCAACCAGTCGGCCTTCTGCTCCTCGGTCGCGCCGACGAGTACCGGGTCGCTGCCGAGGAAGGTCGCGAACACCGACGTGGCGATGCCGATGTCGATGCGGGCCAACCGCTCGCAGACCCGGTACGAGTCGAACGCGCCGCCGCCCATCCCCCCGTACGCCTCGGGGATGAACACCAGCTGTACGCCCAACTCGTCGCTGCACATCGCGCGGACCAGATCCTCCGGGCACACGTCGTCATGGTCGAGCTCGAGCTGTCGCTTGAGTGGCAGTGCGCCCTCCACGAAGTCGTGCAGCGAGTCGAGCATCAGGCGCAGGGTGGGCAGATCGAGCCCGGTGGTTGTGTTCATCGCGGCCCTCCGGGCTCGTTGGTGGAAACAGGGGAAGCCTTGGTCCGTGCAGACCGCGGCGCTACCTCGGCCATGTCAGGCCCTGCGCTTCTCGATCTCGTCGATCAGGGCGGGCAGGACCTTGTGCAGATCGCCCACGACGCCGAAGTCGGCGACGCTGAAGATGGGTGCCTTCGGGTCCTTGTTGACCGCGACGATCGTCCGCGAACCCTGCATGCCGGCCAGGTGTTGGATCGCACCGGAGACGCCGTTGGCGAAGTACAGCTGTGGCGCGACCGTCTTACCGGTCTGGCCGATCTGCATCTCGTGCGGCCGCCAGGCCAGGTCGGTCACCGCGCGGGTCGCACCGACAGCCGCGCCGAGCGCGTCGGCGAGCCGTTCGATCAGCTCGAAGGCTTCGGGCGAGCCGACCCCGCGCCCGCCGGTCACGATCACCGTGGCGTCGGTCAGCTCGGGCCGGCCGGTGGTGGCCCGGGGGGAACGGGAGACCACGCGCGCCGCCGGTGCCGCGTCGGAGACCTCGACCGGGACCGACTCGACAGCGGGTACCGCCGGGTCGGCGACCGGCTCCGGGCGCGCCGCGTTCGGCCGTACCGCGATGACCGGGGTACCCCGGCGGATCCGGCTGCGCACCACCCAGGAACCGGCGAAGACCGACTGCGTGACGACCGGCCCGTCCGGCCCGGATACCACGTCGACCGCGTCGGTGACGATGCCGGAGTCCAGCCGCACGGCCAACCGTGCCGCGATCTCCTTGCCGGTGGTGCCGGCGGTGACGAGCACCGCGGCCGGCGCGACCCGGCGGACCACCTCGGCGAGCGCGTCGACCTTCGGCACGACGAGTTGGTCCTCCGGCACGTCGGCGGCGTACACCGCGGTCGCGCCGTACCCGGCCAGAAGTGAAACGGTCTGCTCGTCAGCGGGTCCGTACACCACGGCAGCGGGCTCGCCGAGCCGGCGCGCGATGGTGAGCAGTTCCAGCGTGGACTTGCGTACCAGGGCGTCGCCCGGCTTGCCGCGCTCGACGAGTACCAGTACTGCGGTCACGAGAATCCTCCACAGTGGACAGTTGGCTACAGGAAGCTGGCGGCGGTGAGGTAGTCGGCCAGCCGGACGGCGGCATCGCCCTCGTCGACGATGACCGTCCCGGCGGCGCGGGGCGGTTGGGGTCGCGTGTCGAGGACGGCGGTGGCCGCCGCATCCAGGCCCACCTTCCCGGGATCGACGTCGAGGTCGGCCAGCGACCACGTCTGTACCGGCTTCTTGCGGGCCGCGATGATCGCCTTGAACGCGGGGTACCGCGGCTCACCGCTCTGGTCGGTCACCGACACGACGGCGGGCAGCGTCACGGCGAGCTCCTCGGTCGCGGTGTCGGTCTCCCGCCGCACGGTCACCGAGGCGCCGTCGGTGCTCAGCGCGCTGGCGTTGGTCGCCTGCGCCACCCCCAGCCGCTCCGCGAGCATGCTTGGTATCACGGACATCTCCGCGTCGGTGGAGGCCATGCCGCACACGACGAGATCGAAGCCGAGCCGCTGGACGGCCCTGGCGAGCACGTACGACGTGGCCAACGCGTCCGACCCGTGCAGCGCGTCGTCTACGACGTGGACGCCCTGGTCGCCGCCCATGGCCAACGCCTTGCGCAGCGCGTCCGCGGCCGGTGCCGGCCCCATCGTGAGGCAGGTGATCTCGGCCGGTACGCCACTTTCGGCCACCTGCACGGCCTGCTCGATCGCGTACTCGTCCAGCTGCGACAGGCGCCCTTCCACGTTGGCGCGATCGAGGGTGAGATCACCGGAGAACCGCCAGTCGGCGGTCTGCTCCGGGACGGACTTGACCAGGACGACGATCTTCATCGGATGCCTGCCTCGGGCGTGCGTGCCGGTAACGGTTTTGCGACGAACGCTATGACCGCACCGTCCAAGGTCACAGGCGTCCAACGCCCCCCGGGCCCGGGACCTTTGGCCTTAACCTGCCCGGCCGATGACCTTCACCGGGTGGCGGTAGGACGTCCGCGCCGTTCCCGATCGCCGGGTACAGGCGGCCGCACTCGTCCCACGAAAAAGGACGGACCCAACCACATCTACCCGTGTAATCCTGATCTCGTCAGCCGGGCACCGCGCGGCATGCGGCGCCCGCGCCAGGTTGACTGTGCTCGGGAACAGGCCGTACGCCGGACGAGAGGTCCACGAGATCCGACGGGGACGATATGCGATTTAACCTGCTGGGGGCGCTCGAAGTCACCGTCGACTCAGGTCAGAAGATCCGCATCCCGAGGCCGCGGGCACGCCAGCTGCTCGCCGTCCTCCTCCTGATGAACGGCCGACCGGTGTCGGCCGAGTTCCTCGCCGAAGCGGTGTGGGGTGAGGACGCGCCAGGTTCCCGACTGGGTACCCTCCGCACGCATCTGTACCTGCTGCGCCGCAACCCGGCGGTCGCCGAGCGGCTGCGCCGGGAGGATGGCGGCTATCTGCTGGACGTGCGACCCGGCGAGGTGGATCTGGCGGAGTTCCGTGCCTTGGCCGCGCAGGGCCAGCGGGCGCTGGCGGCCGGCGACCTGCGTGCTGCCGAGGAACTGCTGCGGCAGGCCATGGCGCTGTGGCGGCTGCCTGAACTGCCCGATGTACCGGCCACTGCGGCGGTGGTGGCCGAGACGGTGAAGCTCTCGGGTGAACGGGTCAGGGCGAACGAGCAGCTGATCGACGCGGTTCTCCGCCAGGGGCGGCACCGTGAGCTGGTGCCGGAACTGGAAGCCAGCGTCTGCGTCAACCCGCTGAACGAACGGGCGTGGGAACAGCTGATTCTCGCCCTGTACGGCGCTGGGCGGCGGGCGGAAGCGATCCAGGCGTACAACGGCGCCCGGACGCTGCTCGTCGACGAGTACGGCATCGATCCCGGCCCGCGGCTGCGTCAGCTGTTCCATCAGGTTCTCCGCGACGACCCCGCGCTGGTTTCGGCGGGTTCCCCGGGATGAGGCAGTGCGGTCAGATGCCTTGATGGGACGCTCTGCCTGGCGGTACGGACCTGGCCGGCCAGGTTGACCCGGGCGCTCGCGCCAACCGCCTCGGCCGGCGGCGGAATCGAGCCGGAGTGCTCGTCGTGACCTCTTCCCGCGCCGAGCGCGACCAGCGGGCGGCGCAGCGATTCGATGCTGATTCCGTTCCGCAGCGCCAGCACCACACCGCTGGCGGCGAGGTAGCTGTCCACCTCGATGACGGAGCCCAGGCCGACCGCCGCCGCGGTGACGTTCAGGATGGTCTCGTTCTCCCGCACGGCGATCACCGGTGTGCCCCGCTCGACCGCGGACAGCACCGGCGCTGAGCCGAGTGCCGTGGCCGGTGCGACCACGGCGACCACGTCGGCCACCCCGATCACTTCGGTGGTGACGCACCTGGGGCGAGGCGCCAGTTGCGGAGCCCGGCGCAGCCCGATCAGGACGCACGCCAGCCCGCTGGTGGAGATGAACTCGGCGGCGGCCCGAGCGTCGACCACACCGGTGCCCGGCTCCAGATCCTTGAAGTTGATCATCGGCGCGTGCGCGCTGGGAACGCCGAGCGTGCGGGTCAGCAGGTGCGAAACGACCGCCTCCGCGCCACCGACCGGATTCGGGTGGGCGCCGAAGAAATGGCGGGAGTACTCGGCCGTCGGCAGGCCCCGCACGTTGGTCGTGACCGCCAGCGCGGTCGCCCCGGCATCGATCAGCCGCCGGCCCGCCGACAGCAGGACCTCAGGACGCTCGATCTGCCCGCCGTACGCGCCGGACCCGCTCCGTACACAGCAGGTGCCCGCCGGTTCTTCGGTGACCAGATAGTCGGTGATCTCCAGCCCGTACACCGCGCGAGCGACGTTGATGACGTTGAATACCTCGTCCAGGGATCGATCGTCGGCACGTTCGATGATCACTCCGATGCGGTTCGACCGCGGCCGGTACAGCGGCACCACGCCGGTGGCGAAAAGGTTCAGCGAATAGCCTTCGGTGTAGACCACCCGGTCGTCGGAGAAGATGAAGTTCGAGGCGTTGACCGCGTTGGGATTGGTCACCACGAGATCGGCGGCGGCGCCGAGCAACGCGGTCGGCGGCGCCGCGTCACCGGCGTAGCCGCCGAACGCGCAACCGATCCCGGTCGGTACGAGGCTGACGACGACCGCCCGTCCGGTCGGCGGGGGTGGGGGTACGGGCCCGATCGGTGCCGGCGGAAGTCCCAGGCATTCGGTCACCTCGACCTGGATCGCCTCCGGATCCGCCATGCTCACGAACCAGCGCAGCGGCTCGCCGGTGACGGCGTCCTTGACCGCCTCGACGATGCCACCGGGTGCGGCGAGCGAGCCCGGGGCGAACGTGTACGTCCGGTTCGCGATCATCATGGGTTCCTTCCCGCGCATATCCGGCCTCGTACAGCTTTAGCAGGTGACGCGTCAACACACCATGCACGGGGCATCAACCGGCCGGTCGCGGATTCGGGTCGCCCGGCGACCGGTGTCTCTCGCCCTCGTGCCCGCCGCCCGCGCCGCATCCGCTCATGACCTGCGCGTTGACGTGCTGTCAACACCCCGTTGATGCGTTGCCTGGTAAGAAAACCTTGGACCACGCTGCACCGGAGACCTGGCGAGATTCGCATGTCAGCACACGAGAATCCCGGAGGCTTCTTGCCGTGAAACATCTCGAACCGGCCGGGTCAGCGACCCATCTCTCGACCGTCGTCTCTTTGCTGCGGTGGCGTGCCGAACGCCAACCCGACCAGCTCGCGTACCGGTTCCTGCGCGACGGCGAGCGGGACGAGGCGAGGCTGAGCTACGCCGAACTCGACCAGGCGGCCAGGGCCGTCGCTGCCAGGTTGGTGGAACTCGGCGCCTGGGGCGAACGCGCCATCCTGCTCTACCCTCCCGGCCTGGAATACATCACGGCGTTCTTCGGCTGCCTCTACGCCGGTACGGTCGCGGTGCCGGCGTATCCGCCCAACCCGGCCAGGCTCGAACGCAGCCTCGGCCGCCTCGGCGCGATCATCCGGGACGCCAGGCCGCTGGTCACCCTGACCACATCGGCGAGCATCGCCGCCATCAGGGCACTGACTGACGCCCATGCGGCCGCCGCGCTGGGAGAGTTGGTGCCGACCGATGAGACACCGCCGGAGCTGGCGTCCTCGTGGACGCCGCCGGCCATCGACGCCGGCTCGGCCGCGTTCTTCCAGTACACCTCGGGTTCGACCGCGACGCCCCGGGGGGTTGTGCTCAGCCACCGCAACCTCATCCACAACTCGGGCCTGATCAGTGAGTTCTTCGGGAATTCCGCGGAAACCCGGGCGGTGGCCTGGTTGCCGCCCTACCACGACATGGGGCTGATCGGCGGAATCGTCCAGCCGCTGTACGGCGGATTCCCGATCACCCTGATGTCGCCCACGGACTTCCTGGAGCGTCCGTTCCGGTGGCTGGAGGCGGTGTCCCGGTTCCGGGCGACCACGAGCGGCGGCCCGAACTTCGCCTATGACCTCTGCGTACGGAAGACCTCCGCGGAAGACCGGGCGGGGCTCGATCTCAGCGGCTGGCGGGTGGCCTTCAACGGCGCCGAGCCGATCCGCCCCGAGACGCTTGAGCGCTTCGCGGCGGCGTTCGAGCCGGCGGGATTCCGGCGCGAAGCCTTCCAGCCCTGCTACGGGCTTGCCGAAGCCACCCTCATCGTGACCGGCGGCGTCCCGTGGTCGGGCGCCGCCACCGGGCCGTCGGGCACCGATGCGACCCGCCAGGGGCAGGTGCCGGAGAGTGCGGAACCCGCGCCGGCGGGTCGGTTCGTGTCCTGTGGCCGGACGGCGGCCGACCAGCGCCTCGTGATCGTCGACCCGGCGACGCGGGAGCAGTGCGCCCCCGGCCAGGAGGGTGAGATCTGGGTGGCCGGCCCCAGCGTCGCCCAGTCGTACTGGTCCCGCCCGGAGCTGTCGCGGGAGGTGTTCCAAGGCCGCCTGGCCGACACCGGGGCGGGACCGTTCCTGCGTACCGGGGATCTGGGGTTCGTCCGTGACGGGGAGCTGTTCGTCACCGGCCGGATGAAGGATCTGATCATCGTACGGGGGCGTAACCACTATCCGCAGGACATCGAGTCCACCGCCGAAGGCAGCCACCCGGCGCTGCGACCGGGCTGCGGGGCGGCGTTCACCGTGCCGGACGGTGACCAGGATGGTCTGGTGGTGGCGTGGGAGGTGGCTGCCCGCGCAGGCGAGGTGGACGGTGACGAGGTGGCGCGCGCGGTGCGCTCCGGCGTGGCGCGTGACCACGAGGTCCAGGTGAGGACCGTGGTGCTGCTGCCGCCCGGCGGGATCCAGAAGACCTCCAGCGGCAAGGTCCAGCGCAGCCTCTGTGCCAGCTTGTACACCTCGGGCAAGCTCGGCGGCCGTACCATCCATCTTTCCGACGACGGCAGCGACGGCGCCGGCGCGGGCTCAGGTCCGGGGGACGTCCGGCTGGACCGGGCGCAACTCCTGGCTGCCTCCCCGGCGCGACGCGGCGCCATGCTGCGGGACTACCTCCGCTACCGGATCGCCACCGCGTGCGGGGTCGCGCCCGGCGAGGTGGACCCCGGCCAGCCGCTGCTGAACCTCGGCGCGGACTCGCTCGCAGTGGTCGCGATCAGGCAGGCGGTCCAGGAGGACGTGGGCGTGGCGCTGCCCCTGTCCGAGCTCACCGACGCCCGCAGCGTGACCGACATCGTCCGCCGGCTGGACGAGGAGGTCGCCGCGGCCGGCGTCGCGGCGGAGGCGGCCGGGCATGCGGTTGCGCCGGAGCTGCCCACCACGGCCACCGAAGCCACGCTGTCGCACGCGCAGCGCACCTTGTGGTTCCTGCAGGAACTGGCTCCCGGAAGCGCCGAACACAACATCGCTGTCGCGCTGGGTTTTCGTGGCCAGCTCGACGTCGCCGCGCTGCGAAGGGCATTGGACCGGCTGGTGGCCCGCCACCCCGTGCTGCGCACCACGTTCGGGTCCCGTGACGGCGAGCCGCTGGCGCGTATCGCCGCGACCGGCGCGGCCTGCCTCCGCGAGCACGAGGACGCCGGCGCCGAGTTCACCGGCCGGCTCGACGACGCGGCCAACGAGCCGTTCGATCTGGCCTCGGGCCCGCTGCTGCGGGTCGACCTGTACCACACGGCGCCCGGCGAGACCGTCATGCTGATCGTGGCGCACCACATCATCACGGACTTCTGGTCGATGTCCACGCTCGTGCATGAGCTCGAAATGCTGTATGCGGGGGGCGAGGAGGCGGCGGCCGCGCTGCCGTCGCAGGCGACGTCGTATGCCGACGTCATCGCCTGGCAGGAGCGCACGCTGACCGGGGACCGCGGGCGCGCGCAGCGTACCTACTGGGCTGAAGAGCTGCGCGGTGCGGTCGAGGAGTTGCAGCTGCTGCGGCGGGAGACGGACGCGCTACCCGGGACGGGCGCCAGCGCGGGCACCTGCCGCCTGCGGATCGACCAGGCGTTGACCCGACGCATCAAGGAGCGGGCGCGCGCCGAGGGCGTCACGGTGTACATGGTGCTGCTCGCGGCGTACCAGTTGCTGCTGCACCGGTACACGGGCCAGGCCGACCTCCTGGTCGGTACGCCGATGGCCGGGCGCGGGCGACCCGAATTCGAGCATGTGGTCGGCTACTGCATGAACCCGGTCGCCATCCGCAGCCAGCTCGACGGCGGCGAATCGGTGCGTGAGGTGCTTGCCCGGGTACGCCGACGGGTGCTCGGCGCCTTGGAGCACCAGACGTTCCCGCTGCACCTGCTCGCCAGCGACCGGCGGGCGGGGGCCCCGCTGTTCCGCGCGCTTTTCGTTTTCAACCGGCCGCCCGTGCGGGGCGCCGCTGAACTGGCACTGCTGGCGATGGGGCAGCCCGGCCTGCGGCGCCCGTTCGCGGACCTGCTGGCCGAGCCGGTGCCGGTGCGACAGCGCGAAACGCCGGTGGACCTGCACCTCAGCATGGCCGAGATCGACGACATGCTGTTCGCCACCTTCCGCTACCGCACCGACCTGCTTGACGACGACGCCGGCCGCCGGATGATGCGGCATTTCGAGAACATCCTGGTTGCGATCGTCGAGGACATCGACCAGCCGGCGAGCGCGGTGGCAATGCTGGGCGACCCGGAGCGGCAGCGCATCCTGACCGGCTGGAACGCCACCCGGACCGGCTACCCTGCCGGCGTCACCGTGCCCGGACTGATCGAACGGCAGGTGGCCGCGACACCGGACGCGGTCGCGGTCAGCGGCGAAAGCGGTCAGCTGACCTACCGGGAACTGAACGAGCGCGCCAACCACGTCGCGCACCTGCTGACCGACCGGGGGATCGGCGCGGGCGTACGGATAGGGCTGTGCCTGGACCGGTCACCCGACATGATCGTGGCCCTGCTGGCCGCGCTCAAGTCGGGCGCCGCGTACGTCCCGGCCGATCCCGTCCACCCGCGGGAGCGGATTGCGGCGATGTTCGCCGAGGCCGGCGTAGCCGTCGTCGTTACCCAGCGGCCGCTCGCCGACCGGCTGCCCGGCGGCGTCGACACCATCCTGCTGGACGACGAGGCGGCCGTATCCGGGAAGCGCAACGACAACCTGGGCCTGGCGATCGCCGACGGCAGCCCGGTCTACGTCCTCTACACCTCCGGTTCCACCGGCGCGCCGAAGGGGGTGGTGGTGAGTCACCGGTCGCTGGCGAACTATGTGCGTTTCGCCGCCGGGAACTTCGCCATGTCCGCTGGCGACCGGGTACTGCAGTTCGCTTCCCTGAGCTTCGACGCCAGCGCCCAGCAGATCTACGCGGCGCTGGTCAGCGGGGCGACGCTGGTACTGCGCAACGACCGGATGCTCAGCTCGCCGCAGGCATTCCTGTCGCAGTGCACGCAGTGGTCGGTCACCGTGCTCGACCTGCCGACGGCGTACTGGCATGAGCTCGTGGTCGGAATCAGCGAAGCCGGTGCGACCGTACCGGCCACCCTGCGGCTCGTGATCATCGGTGGTGAGCGGGCCGTTCCGGATCTGGTCCGGGCGTGGCACGGGTACGTCGGCTCCCGGGCCCGGCTGATCAACAACTACGGCCCCACTGAAGCGACCATCGTCGCGATCACCCGCGACCTGACCGGCTACGCGGGCGCCGGCGAGGTACCGATCGGCAGGCCGGTCGCCGGTGGCACGGCCTACGTGCTCGACCCGCTGCGCCAGCCGGTACCGGCCGGTGTCGTCGGTGAGCTCTACCTGGGCGGTGTGGGCCTGGCGGACGGCTACCTGGGCCGCCCCGGCCTGACCGCGCAGTCCTTCGTCCCGCATCCCTTCGAGGACGGGAGCAGGCTTTACCGGACCGGAGACCTGGCCTCCTTCACCCCTGACGGCGAACTGGTGTTCCGGGGCCGGGCCGACCGGCAGATCAAACTGCGCGGATATCGCGTGGAACCAGGAGAGATTGAATCGATCCTCCGCGGGCTGCCGGAGGTCGCGGATGCGCTGGTGGTGCTGTGCGAGGCACCGCGCCAGCTGGTCGGCTACCTGGTCAGCGCGCAGGCAACCGCACCGGATACCGCCGCGTTGCGCACGGCGCTGCGCAGGAAACTGCCGGAATACATGGTGCCGTCAGCGTTCGTGACCGTGCCGTCGTTCCCGCTCAACCACAACGGGAAGGTGGATATCGGTGCCCTGCCCGCGCCGGAGACCCCCGGACCCCAGGGACACACCGGCCCGCGGACGCCCGCCGAGCAGTTCCTGGTCGAGACCTTCGCCGAGGTACTGGGCCTGACCGCGGTCGGCGTGGACGACGATTTCTTCGGACGGGGCGGGCACTCCCTACTCGCGACCAAGATGATCGCGCGGATCCGGGACCGTTTCCAGGTGGACGTACCGCTGCGCGCGGTATTCGAGGCCCCGACTCCGGCCAGCCTCGCCGACCTGCTGGCCCGGGTCGGGCCCGGCGCCGTGCAGCAGCCGCAGGTATCCCCGCCGCGGCCGGTGCCACGGGACCAGCCGCTGCCGCTGTCGTTCGTACAGGAGCGGATCTGGTTCCTCCAGTTGCTGGCACCGGAGGCTACCGCCTACAACGTCCCCCGCGCGCTGCGCGTTCGCGGTGACTTCGACGCGGACATCCTCGTCGAGACCTTCGCCGCGCTGGAGCGGCGCCATGAGATCCTCCGCACCACGTTCCCGGACATCGACGGGGAACCGATACAGGTCATCCACCCGCCGAGAGGCATCCCGGTTGCGACCGTCGACCTGCAGCGGGTACCCGAGGCCGAGCGCGACGACCGGATACAGCAGATGATCGTGGAGGCTGGGCAGACCCCGTTCGACCTGGCGAGCGGTCCGCTGATCCGGTTGACACTGGTCCGTCTCGGGCCGTCCGATCACGTGCTGATAGTCATCGAGCACCATCTCATCCACGACGGGTGGGCCCAGGGTGTGTTCCTGCGCGACTTCCTCGAGCTGTACGAAGCGCTGCTCACCGGTCGTGAACCGCGCCTGCCCGAGCTGACCGTGCAATTCGCCGACTACGCGTACTGGCAGCGGCAGGCACTCCGCGGCGAGGTGCTGGACCGGCTGACCGACTTCTGGGTCAAGGAGCTCTCCGGCGCGCCGCACCTGCTGGCACTGCCCACCGATCGGCCGTACCCACCGGTCCTGACGTTCTCCGGTGGCCAGGAAACCCTCGTGATCGACGGCGAGCTGGGCACAGCCCTTCGCCAGTTCAGTCGCGAGCACGGCGCCACGCTGTTCATGGCCATGTTCTCGGCCTTCGCCACTCTGCTGTACCACCACAGCGGTCAGGACGACATGCTGGTCGGCGTCGGCGTAGCCAACCGGCAGCGGCCCGAGGCGGAGAACCTGCTCGGCATGATGATCAATACGGTGCTCCTGCGCGCCCGGATGTCCAGCGACCTGTCGTTCGCCGGGCTGCTGGACAGCATCCGGGAGAGGTGCCTGCGGGCCTACGCGCACCAGGACATGCCGTTCGAGAAACTGGTCGAGATCCTGCGGCCCACCCGCAGCCTCGCCCACATGCCGCTGTGCCAGGTACTGTTCACCTTCCTCGACACCCCCATGCCGCGGCTCGAGATCCCCGGGCTGACGTTCGAGGTGATCGGCGTACACAACAGAACCGCCAAGTTCGACCTGAACGTCGTCGTGCAGCCGCACGCCGAGCAGTCGCCCGGTGACGATGGCGCCAGGGCCGACGGGCGGATCACCGTGTTGATGGAGTACAACGCGGACGTGTTCGAGGCCACGACGGTCCGCCGCATGCTCGACCACTTCAACGCCATTCTGGTGGCCGCGGTCAGTACTCCGGAGCAGCCGCTCGACACGTTCCTGGAGGAGCTTGGCGGGGCCCGCCCCGCGCCGGCCCACGCGACAGGCGGGGTGTCACTCTTCGAGTAACCCGACCGGACAGCACATCGAAGTGTCCGGGTAACACACCAGTGGATGCACCATGGCCGAACGCGACCAACGAGGTGATGCGTGTTCCGGCTGAGACGAAGCTGCCCGGAAAACGCCATCGGTAAGGGGCGCCACATAAAGACGTGACAAGCTCATCCGGGCCGTGCAGACCACCCTGGTGAGTATGACACACGTAGAGCTTTCGCCAGTCGACGTGACGCAGTCCGAAACCGAGGAGTACGACGATCGTACGGCTCCTGCCCCACCGCCCAAGCGTGGCGGACTGGGGCGCAACATCTTCCTGGGAGTGCTCGCGCTCTCGGTCGCCGCGGCCCTGCTCATTGCCTGGTCGCGCTGGGGCTCGTTCGACCCCAACATGGGCAGCCAAGCGCGCGACCGCGCGCACATCCAATTCTCACCGGCCGAGCACCCATTGTATTTCTGGATGCTGTTGGGTCACATCATGGGCTCGTCGATCGCGCTCGCGGCCGGTGTCTTCCAGCTCGTGCGAGGGATACGGGACAGGTACCCTCGGGTCCACCGGTACACCGGTCGGGTCTACGTCTTCGCCGGCGTGATCCCTGCGGTGTTTTTCGCACTCGTGGTCGAAGCGTTCTGGCCGTTCAGCACCGTCACCGCGGTCTCCCAGGTCGCCCTGGCCGTGCTCTGGGGGTTCGTCACGATCGTTGGGTTCAGGTTCCGCCGGCAGGGCCGGATCGAGGATCACCGCCGCTGGATGCTCCGCAGCTATGCCCTGACCGCCTCGGTCCTGGTGGAACTGGCCATCAACCCGTTCGTCGAGCTGCTCATCAGCACGCAGTTCCACACGAGGCTCAACGGCAGCATGGACATCTACATGCAGGCGAAGGACTCCACCGAGAACTGGCTGGGTCTGATCATCGTCATCCTGGTCGTGGAGGGGTACCTGGAGCGTGAGCAGCTTCGCCGCTCGCGTCGCCGCATGCTGGCCGAGGCTGGCAAGTCCACCGTGGATGCGTAGCAGGCACCGCCACCGCGCCGCGCCCGTGTCGACTGCCGCCGAACCGAATGCTCTACCCCGTACGATCGCCGGAAGGATCGCCGCCCGTGCAGTGGTGACTGCCGTCGCGGCGATCCTGGCGTACCCCTGACCCTGGACGTTGGTCTCCGCACCCGTGGCACCGCGGACGACGTCGCCGTCAATCGCGACCCAGCAAGCTCGCCACGCAGGCCTCGTTGCCCTCGGCGTCGGCCAGTACCCACCACGCGGGAGCGTGCTGGTCGGTGACCAGCCGGCCACCCGCGGCGACCGCGGCCGCTACCCGTGCCTCGGCCTGGTCGTCTGGCACGAAGACATCCACATGTATGCGGTTGCGCTGGGGGCGAGGTGCCTCCATTTGCTGGAACCAGAACGACGGCCCCCGCGAGTGGGGGTCCACCAGGTCTTCGTCACCCCTCTCCGCATACCCGAGCACGGCGCGCCAGAAGGGTCGCACCTCCGCGGTGGCGAGCGTGTCGATGGTGACTTGTACGTTCTGCACGGCGCGCGGGTCCGCGGGCAGGTCCAGCTCACGCGCCGCCGCCGAGATCTGCCGGGCGAGGTCGACGTCGCGCTGGCTCAGCCCGTCGACCTCGTGCGTTCTCAGCCGTACGGTCACGCCGGAGTACCTCAGGTCGAGGTCAGGGTGATGGTCCGCGGCGTCAGCCAGTTTGCCGATGATGTCGACGAGCCTGACGCCGGTCGCGAAGGATCCCGTGTGGAAGTGGGCAAACGCACCGTACGCGAGTACCCGCCAGTCTTCGACGCCCTCGGCCTCATGGAACTGTCGTGGTGTGATCCGCTCGGGCATTCCGGCAATCTAGCATCATCGGCTCACCCCGGCTCCGCGAAGTCAGAGGAAGTCTCCGAAGGGAAGGATCTCTGAATTCACCGCGTTCAGTCTGTCGTTCGAAATCATCAGCCGTGCGGAGTAGAGATCGCGAAGGTGGCGGCAGACCGAGAAGTCGCCAACCTCCGAATACCCGGCCATCCCGCAGACTTCGAGCGCCAGTTCGGCGACCCGCACCGCATCGATGGATACCTGCATCTTCAGCGCATTGGCGCGCACGTTGAGGCCGGGTCCGCGCGGGTCTGCGCCGTAGTCGGCGGCGAACTGCCTGATCGAGTCCTTTATCATCTGGCTGCGGGCATGCATCCAACCTACGCGTGGGTTCGGCGTGGCAACGCTGTTGCGCAGCTTGGCGTGGACGAACCGCACCGACCGGTGGAGGGCGTCCTCGGCGATGCCTGACCACACGGCCGACCACAGTACGTGGGACAGCGGGACCATGCAGCGCGCCGCGATCTCCCCGAACGGCTCCGCCAGGACCTGCCACGGGGGGACCACAGCTGTTATCACCTGCGGCCCGCTGCAGGTGCCGCGCATGCCAAGCGTGTCCCAGGGGCCGGTGGGTCGTAGCTTTGCCTGATGGGCCTCGACCAGGATGAGCACCTGGTCGCCGGTGGCCGCGTCGGGGTCGCGCCGGGCGGTCACCAGGAAACTGTCGGCCGCCTCCGCGTAGGAGACCGTCGGCGCCCGCTTGGTGATCTCGACGCCACCCGGTACCCGCACCGCGGCTGCCTTGCTGGCCCTCAGGTTTCCACCGACGCCCTCTTCGGACGTCACCGAAGCGATCAGGAGCTGTTCACGCGCGGCCCGACTGAGATACTCGGCCAACTCGGGTTGTCTTTCGGCACTCGCCTCCATACACGCCAACTGGATCTGGTGCATTGCCCAGATCATCGCCGTCGACCCGCACAGCCTCCCCAGCCGCATGGCCAGCTCGGTGAGCTGCGGGGCGATGAAGCCATGGCCGCCATACGCCCGAGGTACGGCGGCGGACATGAGTCCGGCCTCGGCGAGGGCGGCGATGCTGTGCTCGGGAAAGGCCGCCGCCTTGTCCGCCTTCGCCGCCTGCTCCGCAATGAGCCCTCGCGCACCGTCCACGGCTACGAGTGCCTCTTCCAGGCTCAGCGCCCGGGTGGTGACCGTACCGCGTCGCATCATTCTCCTTAGCCGGCCGATGCCATCAACCTCGCTCGATGCCCAACGGCACCGAGCACCGCTCGTCGAGGATCTTTGCCACGATCTCCGGTTGCTGCCGGTGGAAATAGTGTCCGCCGGGCACGGTGACGAGCTCTACGCCCGCGCCGAACCGCTCCCAGGCGCGGTACCGGCGCTCGTAGCGGGGCGTGAGCGGGTCCTCCGTCCCGGCGATGAAAGTGATCGGTGCCGACAGCGCGGGCATGCCGCCGCGGCGTGGCCACCGCTCGGAGAAGTACCGGCTGGCCTCGCCGACATCATGACGGAACGCGCGCATCACGAACGCCAACGCGTCATCGTCGAGGACGCCGGCAAACCCACCGATCGACTGGAGGTAACGCATCTCGGCCTGGTCCGCCGCCGCACTGTCGTTTCGGGTGTTGCCCACCGAGATGGCCGATACCCGCAACATCCCCCTGTTGACCAGAGCGGCGAGCGCACGCATCAGCACACGGCCGATCGGCCCCGGTTCGTAGAACGGATATGACGCGGCAAGGAACAGCCGCTCGACCGTCCGGCCGGCCAGTTCCAGCTGCCGGGCCAGTTCGACCGCCAGGGCGACGCCCGCGCAGTGGCCGTACACCGAGACCGGTCCATCGGCGACCTTGAGCACCGCCTCCGCGCACTCCTGCGCCACGTCCGCCAGGGGACGCAGCTCGGACCCGCCGCCAAGGTCGTGGCCGGGCAACGACGCCGCGAGGAGTGCGACGTCCGCGGAAAGGCTGCGCGCCAGCGGCTGGTAGGTGATCGCGTTGCCGCCGCCGAACGGCACGCACACCAGCGTGTGTGACGCTGGACCGGGCCCGGTCAGCCGCAGCAGGGTCCGTTCGGCGTCTTCGTGCTCGTCAAGCGAGGCGGCGAGGTCCCGGGCGCTGGGATGAGCGGCGAGCTGGCCGACGGTCGCGCCCTCGATGCGGCGTATCGCGCGGACCGCATCGTACGAGCTGCCGCCCAGCTCGAAGAAGCTCGCCGTGACGTCCACCTCCGGCAGGCCGAGAATCTCGCGGTATACCGCGAGAACCGCCTGCTCGCGTGCGGTGGCGGGAGCGGCCCTCCGGCTCGCCGCGGGCGCGGGCGACGACGGGTCGCCCAACGCCGCGCGGTCGAGCTTGCCGTTGTGGGTCAGCGGCATCGCGGCCAGGGTCGTGAAGGTGGCCGGCAGCATGTAGCGGGGCAACTGAAGACGTAGGTGGTCGCGCAGTGCCTGCGGATCGACGGGTGGATCGCCGGTTGCGGTGAGGTATGCGGCCAGCAGCTGACCGTCCGGGGTTTCCCGGACCACGACCGCGGCCTCCCGCACCGAGGGATGGCGCGCCAGGACCTGTTCTATCTCTCCCAGCTCGATCCGGTACCCGCGCAGCTTCACCTGCTGGTCCAGCCGGCCGAGGTACGCCAGGGGCCCACCGGGCAGCCGGCGCACCTTGTCGCCGGTCCGGTACAGCCGGCCGCCGGGACCGGCCAGCGGGTGTGCGACGAACGTCGCCGCCGTGAGCCCCGGGCGGTTGAGGTAGCCGCGGGCCAGCTGCACCCCGCCGAGGTACAGCTCGCCGGGTACGTCGCGGGGTACCTGCATCAGCCGGCGGTCCAGCACGTACGCCTGCGTGTTCGCGATCGGGTCGCCGATCGGGATGACGCCCGGCGGCGCCGGACGCGCGCAGTCCCACCACGTGACATCGACCGCGGCCTCGGTCGGGCCGTAGAGGTTGTGCAGCTCCACCTCGGGCAGCAGCGCCCGGAAACGCTGGACCAACTCGTACGGGAGGTGCTCACCGCTGCACATCACGCGGCGCAGCGCGGGCAGGTCGGCGGCGGCGGGTTCGTCGAGGAACAGCTGAAGCATCGACGGTACGAAGTGAGCAGTGGTGATCGCGTGCCGTGCCATCGTGCCGGCCAGGTATTCGGCGTCCTGGTGCCCCGCGGGCCGGGCCAGCACCATGGTTGCCCCGGTGGTCAGCGGCCAGAAAAGTTCCCACACGGAGACGTCGAAGCCCAGTGGCGTCTTCTGCATCACCCGGTCGCCGGGGGTGAGCCTGAAGGTCGACTGCATCCACAACAGGCGGTTGACGATCGCTGCCTGCGTGACGACGACTCCCTTGGGGTGGCCCGTCGATCCCGACGTGTAGATGACGTACGCGGCGTCCGCGCTGTCCCGCGCGCGCCGGGCGAATCCGGCCGGGGCGGCCGGAAGGTCGTCCAGGGTCAGCACCCGTCGCGCGCCGGCCGCGTGCGCGATCCCGGCTGCCTTGCCCTGCGCCAACACCACCTCGGCCCCGGCGTCGCTCACCATGAAGGCCAGTCGCGCGGCCGGCAGCGACGGATCCAGCGGCAGGTACGCCCCGCCGGCGAGCAACGTGCCGACCAGGCCGATCACCATCTCCATCGATCGCTCGGCGCAGACCCCGACGACGTGCCCCGGCCCCGCGCCCGCGGCGGCCAGCGCCGCGGCGGCCCGCCGGGCCCGGCTCAGCAGTTCCCCGTAGGTGAGCGTCCCGTCATAGGTGCGGACGGCCGGGGCGTCGGGGGTCGCGCGGCACTGCCGCTCGATGAGTTCCGGCAGGGTACGGTCCGCCTCCGGATAGCGCACGGCCTCGCCCCGGCCATCGGCCACCGGTCGCGGTGCGGCCGCGGCCGAGGCGATCCGGTCAGCCTCCGCCATCGCCGAGAGGGTGGCCTGGAAGGACGCCAGGATCTCCTCGGCCGAGCCGGGGGCGAACCGGTCGCGGTGGAAGCGCACGCGCAGGGTGAACTTCGGCTCCTGGGTGGCAATCACCACCAGTGGCTCGCTGGTCTTCTCGATGGCGTTCACCGCGCGGATGGACAGCCGTCGGGTCAGCTCGCCGAACTCGACGGCGAGCGGATAGTTGTCGAAGATCACCAGGCTGTGGAACAGCGGCTGCGTTCCAGGCGTACCGACCCACTGCTTGATCTGGGCGAGCGGGCTGTACTCGTACCGGCGTACCGCGGTGTACGCCGCCTGGACGTCGCGCAGCCAAGGCCCGATCTCGCCATCGACCGGGACCGTCACGCGGACCGGCAGCGTGTTGGTGAACAGGCCCACCATCCGATCGATGTGCGGCAGCTCCGGGGGGCGGGCCGAGCTGGTGACCCCGAAGGTCACCTCGTCCTCGCCGCCGTAACGCTGAAGCACCAACGCCCACGCCGCGTGCAGCATCGTGTTGAGGGTGACGCGGTGGCTGGCCGCCTTCGCGCGCAGGCCGGCCTCGACCGGCCCCGGCAGGTTCACCACCCGCTCGTCGACCGGTCCGGTACCGCGTCGCGGGTCGGCGGGCAGCAGTGGGGCCAGCGGGCTGGGTTCGGCGTGGCCGGCCAGCGTGCTCACCCAGAAGTCCCTGGCCGCGTCCAGGTCCTGGCGTTGCAGCCAGGCGATGTAGTCCCGGTAGGGAGGGGCCGGTGGCGGCGGCGGGCCGCCCGTGGTCAAGCCGTGGTAGCGGCGCAGGACGTCGGTCATGAAGATCGGCACCGACCAGCCGTCGAGCAGCAACAGGTGATGGGTCCAGATGAAGCCGTACCGTCGATCGCCGAACCGGATCAGATTCAGCCGCTGCAAGGGCGGAATCGCGGGGTCGAACCCGGCCGCGAGGTCTTCGGCGAGCAGCCGGTCGAACCGCTCCCGCTGATCCTCGGCGCCGGACCAGTCGTGCCGGTCGATGACAACCGGGACGTCGCGGTGGACCACCTGCAGCGGCTTGTCCAGGCCGTCCCACTGGAACGACGTCCGCAACGTGGTGTGCGCGGCGACGGCCTGCCGCCAGGCCTGGAGCAGGCCGTCCTCGTCCAGCGGGCCGTCGATCAGGAAGCTGCGCTGGTTGACGTAGACGTCGGCATCGTGGTCGTACAGCGTGTGGAACAGAATGCCTTGCTGAAGCGGCGAAAGTTCATAGATGTCTTCGATGTCGCCGACGCCCATCATGACTCCCTCGCGTCCACCAGCAGCGACACTATCCGCGCGGGTGCGCGCCGCGATGTCACATGAAGGAGGGATAGGGCCGCGGGCCGCCCGCCATAACGGTTTCAGGTGACATCGGCGGGTCTGCCGACGATGGTTTACTGGCGAGCAAGCCGTCGCCGACCGAGACCTGGTCCTACCCGCCACGGGCGGTAGGACGGCCGACCGGGGAGGACGCCATGACCGTGACCAGCGATCCGGCGCCCGACCATCGGCTCGTGTCGTCCGACCGGCGGTTGGCGTCGGCCGACCGGGAGGTCGTGGCGGCCGACGAGCTGCGGCGGCTGATGCGCCGGCATGCGACCACCGTCACCGTCATCACCATCGCGGGCGCCGACCGGCCGGTCGGGTTCACCGCGACGTCGTTCACGTCCGTGTCGCTGCGCCCGCCGTTGGTCTCGTTCTGCGTCGGCCGCGGATCGTCCTGCTGGCAGGTGCTCGAGACGGCCAGGCACGTTGGCGTGCACCTGCTGGGCGCCGGCCAGGCCGAGGTGGCTCGGACCTTCGCCACCGGCGGCATCGACCGGTTCGCCGGCCCGACCGCGTGGCAACCGGGCCCGTACGGCGTGCCGTTGCTCGACGGCGTACTCGCCTGGTTGGTCTGTCGCGTCGCCGACCGGATCGTTGCCGGCGACCATGCGATCGTGCTGGCCGAACCGGTGCTCGCGGAGCACGCCGAGGGTGCGCCTCTGCTGTACCACAATGGACGGTACGCCTGCCTGCTCTGACCGTCCGGCCCCCGGTCAGGCTGTCCGCAGCATGACCATCCGCAACTCGGCGGTGTAGCGCCGCCCCAGGGCGTCACGCAGCCAGAGGCGGTCGAGGTCCGGCAGCATCTCCGTGATGGTGACGTCGCCCGGCCCGGCCGCGGCCGTCCGCCGGATCGACTTGGCGAGCAGGTTCACCAGGGGCAGACTCCGGAAGTCCACGGCCATCGGCTTTCGCTCCACCGGTACCCGGACGAAGCCCCGCTCCGGCAGCCCGTGCTCGGCCCGCCAGCGCCGCGCCTGCGCGTACCGCCGCCGTTCGTCCGTGGCGAACGCCCAGGCCGGCTCCGTCGCTGGCAGGGTCCAGGCCTCACGGGTGACGACCAGGCGGTCGATCGTGACGCGCGGCCGGTGGCGCGCGCCGTCGAACGGCCGGAACGCGTTGGTGGTCAGGGCGGTCAGCGGATCCCCGGCCACCTCGAGGAAGCTGTACTCGGCACCGTCGGTGCGGCGGCGTACCACCAGATCGTCGCCGCCGCGTCGCACCACCAGATCCAGCGCGGAGACCATGCTGGTGCCCGGTGGTGGCTCGATCGACTCCGCGCCGATGCTCAGGTAGGTGTAGCTGGGCAGCATCAGTTCGGCGGCCCGGGACAACCGCGAGGTGAGCACCGGGGAGTCCGTTCGCGGAACGGTGACGATCCGCCGGTCGAGACGGCTGGCGGCCGCGGCGTCGCGCAGCCGGTCGGGCGCCGGGTGCTGGGCGGGGAAGCACCGGAACTCCAGCGTGTTGCTGGCGCAGTGCAGCTCGCCGAGGACGAAGTCCACATCGCCCCGCGCGAGGGCGGCCGCGTTGTCGGCGGCCACCATGAGGTCCGGGGAGTGCCATCGGGCGGCGCTCCACCGGGGCGGCCCGGTGGCGAACTCCCGGGCCACGCGCTCGGCGATCGCGTCAGCGGCCACCTGGTGACGGTGTGTCCGGTCCACCGCGTCCAGCGGCAGATCGAGCACCCGCCGCCAGCGCTGCTGGAACTCGGCCACCACCTCGTCGACGGTCGCCGATTCGACGCCGCCGGCGGCGAGCCGCCCGACCTCCGGCATGACGGCGGTCAGCAGCTGCAGCAGCGGCATCTCGTCGCTGCCGGTCAGGCTCAGCTCCCGGTCGAGCAGCTGCCGCGCCTTGGCCTCGTACCGATCGCCGATCGCGTTGGCGAGCCACACCGCACTGTCCAGCACCAGCCCGATAGGTGCAGCCAGCTGGTCGGTCACCCGGCGTCCGAGGTGTACCTCGACCGCGCGGACGGAGTCCTCGTAAACCAGGGTGCGTCCCGCGTAGGTCGCACCGGGGCGGCGGGTGGCCGCGCTGCCGGTGAGCTGCCCGAAGGTGTCGGCCAGCGCCTGGCTCGCGCGCAAGAGCCGGTCGGGGTCACCGGCCGCCGCTGACACGGCGTCGCGCGCGCGGACCAGCTCGTCGAGGGGGGCCCGGGCCCGGGCCCGTACCGCCGGGTCGGCGATTGTGTCGATCCGCTCCGCCAGCGCCCGCTCGGGCGAGGTGACCAGCGGACCGGTCAGGTCGATCCGCACCGCGCCCCGCTGGTGCAGCCGCAGCAGCGTGGCCACCGTCCCCGGATCCGGTGGATCGCCGGTGATGTCCTGTACGGTGCGGCGGCCGTCGCACTGCCGGAGCAGCCGCAGCTCCATGGCCGACAGTGTGGCCGACCGCCGGAAGGGCAACTCGAGCACCGGTCCGGTGAGCACCGCGGACGGCTCGACCCGGGGCCGCAGCCACGGCCATACTTCGGGGCGGGCGGCGATGACGTCCGCGACGGCGTCGATCGCCCACTCCTCGAAGTAGGTGGTGCGGCGGGACAACAGATCCGGCCCGGGCACCATCGACACGCCGGCGTCCTCCGGCCCCAGCCGCGCCCAGCCGACGGGTCCGAAGAAGCCGATGGTGTCGTTCTTGAGGCAGTAGCGCTGTAGGTAGCTCGCGATCACGCGCTCATAGCGACCGCGGGCGTAGCGCGGATCGCCGCTCGCCACCTTGTCCAGCGAGTTCCGGACGAGCCCCGGATTCTGCCAGGTCACCGCCTCGCGGAAGGTGCTGTCACCGGCGATCCGCCGGGTGGCAGCGGTCAGCCGGTCGATGGCGGCGGCGAAGACCTTCCCGTACTGCTCGCGGGTGGCGGGTACGCCCTCGTCCAGCAGGTCCGCCGCGGCCGCCAGCTCTTCGTCGCAGAGCTCCAGGTACCGTTCGGCCGGAATCCCGGTGCCGCGGACGGCAACGTCGCGCCACACCGCCCAACCGGTCCGGCCCAGCGGCGCGTGGTGATCCGTCGCTGGCGCCGCGGCCCCGGCTTCCATCACCCACGCCCGGGGTCGGCCGTACCGATTTCGTCCAGCAGCGCCTCGAGATCCTCGATGCCCGACAGCTCGCCCTGGGTCCGGACGATCAGCTGGGCCAACGCCTCGACCGTGGGTGACTCGAACACGTCCCGCAGGGAGAGCTCCACGTCGAACATCTCGCGGATCCGGGTGGTCAGCCGGGTCGCCAGCAACGAGAAGCCGCCGAGGTCGAAGAAGCTGTCGTGAATGCCGACCCGGTCGACGGCGAGCAGCTCCCGCAGGATTTCGACGAGCTGGCGCTCCATGGGCGTACGCGGGGCCAGGTAGCTGTCCACCGGCCCGGCGACCGCGTCGGGCTGCGGAAGGGCGGCCACGTCGTAGCGGCCCTCGGGCGTCAGCGGGAGCTCGTCCAGCACGAAGAGGTGTGCCGGTATGAGGTACTCGGGCAGCCGGGTGGTGAGGTGCCGGCGGATCTCGGCGGTGCCGAGCGTCGGATCGGGGCCGGCGACGTACCCGAGCAGCATGGTGCGGCCGTCGGTGGTGACGTGCTCGGTCACCACCGCGTCGCATACTTCGGGCAGGTCCCGCAGGGCGGCCGAGGTCTCCGCGAGATCGACCCCTGCGCTCGCGCCCAGCTGGCTCACGAACTCCAAGGTGCCATCGGGCCACCGGCGCCCCAGGTCCCCGGTGTGGTAGGAGCCGAAACAGATCTCGGCGACTTCGCCGACGGCGGCCGGTTGCCCGGACGGGTGCAGCAGCCGCGCCGGTCCGTCCTTCGGCTCCGTACCCAGGGGAACGCGCAAGGGCGCCGCCCGCGGTTGCCAGTCGTCCGGCACGACGTACACCGCGAGCGGCCGGCCGTCCCGACCCACCCGGTAGACGCTGACGCACCGGCAGGTCGGCGACAACCGGCGCAGCGCACCGATGTCGTGGGGGATGAGCTCACCGGAGTTGTCGACGAAGGCGTACCGCAGGGTCGTCAGCTCCGGCGGCGGGGTACGCGAGGCCATGGCGCGCAGGACCGGCGGGTTCACGTACGCGACGCTGATCGCGTTGGTCTGCAACCAGGTGGTGAGGGCGCCGATGTCGGCCGTCAGCGAGTCGTCCGGGATGACCAGTGCCGCTCCGGCGTGGAATGCGGTCGACAGCGCCGACAGCAGGTGGCCCGGCACGTTGGACAGCACCGCGAGCCGGTCGTCGCGGCCGAGGCCGAACCGCTCGACCGCCCAGTCGGGGGCAGCCGATGCCGGGTCGGCGGACCCGGGGTGGCCTTCGTGGCCCGGCCGGGACTCCGACGCCTGGTCGCGGAACAGCGCGCTGAGGTCGATCGTTCCCTCGGCGACCTCGCCCGCCGGGCTCACGTCCACCAGCGCGGAAACCCCGAGGAACCGGGCGGGTACGGGGGCGGCCGCCTCGATCACCGAGACCGTCGCGCCCGCCTTCAGGCATCCCAGGACCGCCGCCGCGAACGCCGCCGTGGACCGCCGGACGACACCGAGGTGCGCCGCGCCCGGTGCGGAGCGCTCCGCCACGGCCCGCGCGACCCGGTCGGCCGCCTGACTGAGCCAGCGGTACGTCCATTCGCCGTCCTTGTCGATCACCGCGACCCGGTCGGAAAGCTGGGCGTACCGCTCAACCGCCAGGTGCGGCGCGGTCGCCGGCCGATCGACGGGTGAGAACCCGGTGCCGGTCATGTCCTGCGCGGGCTGAAGCGGGTAGTCGAGGATACGCCTCGACGGGTCCTCCATCGCCGCCCGCAGCAGCGTGGTCACCTGGCCGATGAGGACCTGCATCATCGCCCGCTGGAAGCGGTCGGCGTTGAAGTCGAGTTCGAATCGGAGGGTGCCCTGCACCTCCTGCGCGGTGAGGGCCAGATCGAACTTGCTGGGCAGCGGGGGCGTGTCCATCGGCTCGATCGTGACACCGCTGACCTGTTCGACCTCGGGGCTGCCCACCACGTTGAGGATCACCTGGAACAGCGGCGTCCGGCGCGGGTCCCGGGTCACCGGCAGTTCCTTCACGAGTACGTCGAACGGTGCGTCGGCGTGTGTGTAGCCGTTCAGCGCGACCTGGCGTACCTGGCCGAGCAGGTCGGCGAAGGTCGGATCGTCGGACAGTTCGACGCGTAGCGGCAAAGTGTTGACGAAGAATCCGATCAGCTGGTCCGTACCGGCATCGCCCCGGCTGGCGATCGGTGCGCCGATCACCACGTCAGGCTGGCCCGACCAGCGGGCCAACACGGTCGCCAGGCTGGCCAGCAGCGCCATGAAGGCGGTCACGCCGTGCTTGCGGCACAGCTCGTGCAGCGCGGCCGTCTCGTCCTCGGACAGGCCGGCGCGGATGCGGTCGCCCGCCGCGCCTTGAGCCGGCAGGCGCCGCCGCGCCATCGGCAGGGCCAGCGTGGGCGGCGCACCCGCCAGATGCTCCCGCCAGTAGCTGACCTCCCGTTCGAGCGTGTCGCCCACCAGCAGTCCGCGCTGCCACACCGCGTAGTCGCCGTACTGGATCGGGAGGGGGGGCAGGCCGGCCCGGTCCACGTCGCCACCGGCCTGGTAGAGCGCGCACAGCTCCCGCACGAACAGCCCGAGCGACCAGGCGTCGGAGACGATGTGGTGCATGGTGACGGTGAGGAGGTGTTCGGTTTCGCTGCGCCGGATCAGCAGGCACCGGAACAGCGGACCCCGAGCCAGGTCGAAGGGGGTGGTGGCCTCCTCATCCGCGAGGCGGATGGCGGCACCGGCGGAGTCGTCGTGCAGGTCCGTCAGGTCTTCGAAGCGTACCCGCCAATGCTCGTCGGGATCGTCCACCACCTGGACCGGTCGGCCGTCCACCGTCGGGAACCGCGTGCGCAGAGCCTCGTGGCGGGCCACGATCGCGCGGATGCTGGCCTCCAACCTGGCAACGTCGACAGGGCCGACCACCCGCCGCCGCCCGTGGGTGTTGTATGCCGCTCCCGGCAGCAGTTGGTTTTCCAGCCAGAGCCGCTCCTGGTCGTAGGACAGCACCGGGTCGGCGTCCGGTGGCCGAGGGGTGACGACCGGCGGGCCGGACGATGACTGTGCGGCCACCGCTGAGGCGAGCGCGGCCACCGTGGGTGACTCGAAGAAGTCCATCACGGGAACGTGGACACCCAACGTCTTGCGGATCCGCGCCACCACCTTGGGGGCGAGCAGCGAGTGGCCGCCGGAGGCGAAGAAGTCGTCGAGCACGCCGATGTCGACGCGGCCGAGGACGTCGCGCCAGATCGCCAGAATCGCTTCCTCGAACGGCGTACGCGGTGGCACGGGATGGCTTGACCTCGCGCCGGAGACTCCGTCTGCGGCACCTTTCTCCGGTTCGGCAGAGGTGTGAGCCTGCGGTGGGTGCACCATGGCCCGACCGTACGTGGCCGCCGCGGCTGCCTGGATGTCACACAAATGGGGGATCGCGCGGCGAAAGGCGACGAGAAGCCCCACTGGTACGCCGAGTGCATGGTGCCGGGCCCGCCGATGAGTGGCAACGCCGAGGCGTCTTTACGTGACAGGCCCTTCCCGGCTGCCGTCGGTAGCGTCGCCCGAGGACACACCCGGTCGCGACCGGGCTGTGCCACGACCTGGCCGGCATGGCCGGCGAGCTGAGCGCGGGACTGTCCTTTGTAGAACAGCTCGTGCGCGGGAACGCGCGGATGGGAGCGACCCCATGACCGACGTGCAAAGCCGGATCGCGGCACTCTCGCCGGAGCAGCGGGCGCTGCTGGAGTCGCGCGTCGCCGACCGGAGGGCCGCGCGCGGGTCGGCCCAGAAGACGCCGATCCAGCCGCGCGATCGAAGCCGCCCCACGCCGCTGTCCTTCGCTCAGCAACGCGAGTGGGCGCTGGAGCGGTTCCGTCCGTCCAACAACATCAGCGGTGCCCTGCGGATCGAGGGCGAGGTCGACCTGGACCTGCTGAGCCGGATCCTGACCGAGGTGATGGCCCGGCACGAGGTGCTCCGCTCGACGGTCGAGATGGTGGATCGGACCCCCGTTCAGGTCGTGCATCCGACCACGCCGGTTCCCGTTCCAGTCGTCGACCTCAGCGACCTCGATCCCGAGCAGCAGCGCGTGGAGGTGCGCCGGCGCTACGACGCCGAGGTGACCCGTCCCTTCCCGCTGGAACAGCCCCAGCGGATGCGGGCCACCGCGCTGCGACTCGGCCCGGAGACGTACGTGATCCTGGTGACCACGCACCACGCGTCGTCCGACGGCTGGTCGATGTCCATCGTCCAACGCGAGCTGGCCGCGCTGTACCAGGCGTTCCGCGACGGTACCGGCGCGAGCCTGCCACCGCCCCCCATCCAGTATGGCGACTTCGCCGTCTGGCAGCGTGAGCGTCTGGGCGAGGAGTGGATGGCCTCGGAGTTGGCGTACTGGAAGGACGTGCTGGCCGACATCCCGCCGCGACTGGCACTGCCGAACGATCGGCCGTACCCGGCGCGGCGGACCTTCGAGGGCGCCCACCACACGGTCGCGCTGGACCGCGACGCCACCTACGCTCTGCAGGCGATGGCCGAGCGCGAGGGTGTGTCCATCTCGATGATCATGCTGGCCGCGTGTTCTGTCGTGCTGCACCGGTACACGGGCCAGGACGACCTCGTCTTCGGCTCCGCCATCACCGGGCGGGTACGGACCGAGACCGAGCAGGTCGTCGGCTGCTTCGCCAATGCGCTGCCGCTGCGGCTCAAGGTGTCGCGGGCGCAGACGCTCCTCGAGGTCCTGCACCGGGCCCGGGACGTGGTCTCGGGCGCCTTCGACCACCAGGACATCCCGTTCGATCGCCTGATCGAGGAGCTCGCGCCGAAGGAGACGTCCCAGACACCGCTGATCCAAATGATGATCAACGTGTTGACGGCACCCGGGAACATGTTGCGGCTGGCCGACCAGGTACTGGAGATGCCGGGCGTACGGATCACCCCCGAGTCCCTGGACCCAGGCCCGATCCCGATCGACATCATCCTGATGGTGCACGCGCTGCCGGATTCCGTGTACCTCCAATGGCACTACAGCGCCGAGCTGTTCGACGCCGAGACCATCGTCGGGCTCGCGCGCCAGGTCGAGCACGTCCTGGACCGGCTGGTCAGGACACCGAACTCCCGGGTCGGCGACGTGCAGCTGCGCCACACCGCGGCGCCAGCCGTCCACCCGCGGCCCGCCTCGTCGAGTGTGGCGGGCGCCGGCTTCGTCGAGCTCTTCCAGCGTCAGGTCATGCTCGCTCCGGACGCCCCCGCGGTCGTCTGTGACGGGACCGCCACCAGCTTCGGCGAGCTGAACCGGGAGGCCAACCGGCTCGCCCATCACCTGCGCACCCTGGGAGTCGGCGCTGAGACGACGGTGGGTATCCTCCTGGATCGCTCACCACAGCTGGCCACGGCGATCCTGGGCGTGCTCAAGGCGGGCGGCGCCTACGTCCCCGTGGATCCGGCATACCCGGCCGACCGCATCGGCTACATGCTCTCCGACGCCCGTGCGCCCGTGTTGGTTACGACCGAGAAGCTGGCCCCGCTGGCCGCGCGCGCCAACCCCACCCGGACCGTCCTGCTGGACGGCCCGCTACCGGACGGCGCCGCCAACGACCCGCCGGGCGCGCCGGAACCGACCTCACCGGCGTACGTGGTCTACACCTCGGGCTCGACCGGTCAGCCGAAGGGCGTCGTGATCGAGCACCGCTCGCTGGTTACGTTCGCGCGCGAGGTCGCCGACCGGCTCCAGCTCGGTGCCGGGGACCGGTTCCTGCAGTTCGCCTCGCCGAGCTTCGACGTGCTGGCGGAAGAGCTCTTCCCGATCTGGCTCGCCGGTGGCGCCGTGGTCATTCCGCCGCCGGAGATGACCGGCGCCGGCATCGACCTCATGGAGCTGGCCGGGCGTGAGCGCCTGAGCGTGATGGAGCTGCCCGCCGCGTACTGGCATGAATGGGTCAGGGAGCTGGACCGCACCGGGCGGCCACTGCCCGGCTCGCTGCGCCTGGTGATCGTCGGCGCGGAGCGGGTGCTTCCGGAGCGTCTGGCGATGTGGCAGAAGCTAGGCGTGCCGCTGATGCATGTGTACGGCATCACGGAGACGACCGTCAGCTCGACCTTCTTCCGGCTCGGGTCCAACGCCCAGCCGGGGGACCTGCAGCACCTGCCGATCGGGACGGCGCTTCCGTCCGCCCAGCTCCAGATCCTGGAGTACGACCTCATGCCGGCGCCTGTCGGAGGTGTCGGTGAGCTGTACATCGGCGGCAGCAGCCTCGCCCGCGGGTACCTTGGCCGGGCCGGACTGACGGCGCAGCGCTTCGTCGCCAACCCCGACCCGGCCTGCCCGGGCGAGCGGGTGTACCGCACCGGCGATCTCGTCCGGCAGCGCGGCGACGGGAACCTGGTGTTTCTGTCGCGCGCGGACAACCAGATCAACATTCGGGGTTTCCGCGTTGAACCGGCGGAGATCGAGTCGGCTCTGTGCAGGCACCCGCAGGTCGCCCAGGCGGTGGTGAGTGTGTACGAACCGGCCCCGGACGACCGGCGGCTGGTGGCCTACCTGGTTCCGCAGCCGCGGACCCGACCGAACATCACGGACGTGCGCCGGTTCCTGGGGCGCGAGCTTCCGCCGTATCTTGTCCCGGCCGCATTCGTCCATCTCGATGCGGTCCCGTTGACGGCCAACGGGAAGGTCGATCACGACCGCCTGCCGCCACCGGGCGACGAGCGGCCGGAGTTGGTCGAGGAGCCGGTCCTTCCCCAGTCGCCGCTGGAGCGGCGGCTCGCGGAGATCGTTGCCTCCGTTCTCGGGGTCACCATGGTCGGCGCCAACGACAACTTCTTCGAGCTCGGTGGCGACTCGATCCTGGCCATCCAGGTGGTCGCCCGAGCCCAGGAGGAGGGGATCGGGCTCTCCCCGCTCGACCTCTTCGAGCACCCCACCGTCGCGCTGTTGGCACAGGCGGCCACCGGCACGGAAGCAGGCACCGGCGCCGAACCGAATACCGAGCCCGGACGCGTTACCGAGCCCGAACCGGTCGACGAGGCTGAACCGGTCGACGAGGCTGAACCGGTCGACGAGGCTGAACCGGTTGATGGCAACGGGCGGTCGGCCGCGGATGGCGGCGCGCTCGTCGCGGCCGACTTCCCGCTGGCTCGCGTTGACCAATCCCAGCTTGACGCACTGCTGCGCCGGATGACCGCGGACAAGGAAGCCTGACCGGTTCCGTTTGAAGCCTGACCGGTTCCGTTTGAAGCCTGACCGGTTCCGTTTCAGGTGCCCGGCGTCCGCGCGCCACGGATCGACGCCGCGACATCCCGAACGGTACCGGCGAGCAACTCGGTCACGTCGGGTTGGGCGTGCAGCTTCTCCATGCACTCGTCGAGCAGCCGGAAGGCGAGCAGGGAATGGCCGCCGAGCTGGCCGAAGTTGTCCAGCACGCTTACCGGCGCGGTACCGAGCACCCGGCTGTAGATCTCGACCAGGCTCGCCTCCACCTCGTCGGCCGGTGCGACGATCTCGCGTTCCCGATCGGTGATCGCCTGCCAGATGTTGAGCAGTGCCTGCTTGTCGATCTTGCCGTTCACGGTTGCCGGGATGCGCAGCACCGGCACGATCCGCTCCGGTCGCATGTGGTCGGGCAGGATCCTCGCCGCATACTCGCCGATCGCCACGGTGTCCATGTCGTTCACCGACGTCCGCCCGGCGGGCACAACGAAGGCGAGGAGGAGGCGGGCGGGGTCGCCGTGCGCGATGACCGCGCAGTCGGCCACCGCCGGGTGTGCGGCGAGGACCGATTCGATCTCTCCCGGCTCGATGCGCAGTCCACGGATCTTGATTTGCCGGTCGATGCGGCCGAGGTGCTCCAGTACGCCGTCGTCGCGGTACCGCACCAGATCGCCGGTGCGGTACATGCGGGAACCGGGCGGCCCGTACGGGTCGGGCACGAACCGTTCGGCGGTCCGGCCGGGCGCGCGCCAGTACGCCTGCGCGAGACCGGTACGGCCACCGATGTACGCCTCCCCGGGTACCCCGATCGGCACGACCTCCAGGTTCTCGTCGAGTACGGTCAACCGGAAGTTGGCCGCCGGCCGGCCCAGCGGTACGACCGGGGCGCCCGGGTCGGGACCGAGAACCATGTCCGTGACGTTGCCCGCCTCGGTTGGCCCGTAGCAGTTCACCAGCTTCGTGCCGGGGAACATGGCGTAGAACGTGTCCCGGATCCGCGGGGTGATCGGTTCGCCGCCGCAGAGCGCCCAGCGCAGGGCACCGGCGCGATCGGGCGACACCTTCTCCAGGAACGGTGTCATCACGGTCGGCGCCAGGAAGATGGTCGAAACGGCGTGCTCCTCGACGAGTCTCGCGAGATGCTGCGGATCCCGGTGCCCGCCGGGCCGGCAGATCACCAGGCGCGCGCCGTGGTAGAGCGGCCAGAAGAGCTCCCAGATGGAGACGTCGAACCCGGGCGACGTCTTGAAGACGGCGCAATCGCCGGCACCGAACGGGTACCGGCTCTGCATCCAGAACAGGTGGGCCAGGGCGCCGTTGGCGGGATAGGCGACGCCTTTCGGGCGGCCCGTCGTACCCGAGGTGTAAAGGATGTTGAGCAGCGCGGCGGGTGTACCGCCGACGGCCGGATTCGTTGTGGCACAGGAACTCCACGCGGCGCCACCGGACTCCACGTCGGACACGCGCCAGGCGCCGTCGGGTATCCGGCCGCGACAGCTCGCGTCGGTCAGCACCTGTAGCGGCGCCGAGTCCTCGAGCATGTAGGCCAGCCGCGAGTCGGGAAGCTCGGAGTCGAGAGGCACGTAGGCGGCGCCCGTCTTGACGGCGGCGTAGATCGCGACGACCTGGTGGATACCGCGTTCGAGGCAGATGGCGATGCGTGTCCCGGGGCCGGCACCGGTGCCGCGGAGGAAGTGCGCCAGCCGGTTCGCCCGCTCGTTCAGCTCGCGGTAGCTGACCGTCGCACCACTCTCGTTCACGAGCGCGTCGGCCTCCGGGGTGCGTTCGACCTGCTCCTCGAAGGGGCCGGTGATGGTGCGGTACCGGACCTCGGGGTCCCGGTACGGGTTGAGACCATGCAGGACCCGGTCGCGATCGGCCGCGCCGGTCAGTGGGTGGCTGGCGATGGACGCGTCCGGCTCGTCCGCCATGCACGCCAGCAGGTGCAGGAACGACCGGGCCCAGCTGTGCGCGAAAGGCGCGTCAGCCGAGGTCGTCATGCTCTCGACGTACAGGCGGCGACCGTCCTGCGAAACCAGGATCGTCACGTCGACGGGCTGGGCGGCACCGGCGTCCGGCACGGAGGCGACCCGGGACTCCGCGGCCCGGTACAGGGCAGAGCGGAAACTGCCCGCTGGATCCAGCGGCTCGCCCGAGGTGGGAGTGATGGCTTCCCGCGCCCCGCGGATCACCCGGGCGCGGCGGGTCGCGGCGCCACGGGACAACCGTCCAACGAGGACAGTCGCGCAGATCGAGAGAGCGACGAAATCGTCGGTGCCGGCGGCCGCCGCGAGGGAGTGCACCGTGCGCGTCAGGTCGGACGGAATCGCGATCGGGCCGACACATTCGGGCGCGGTCGATGTCCTGGCGTCCTTGTCCGTCGACACGGCACCCCTCCCCGCGGATCCGTTCGTCGGGAGGCGGACGGGATCCGTTGCAGCGACTGCGCGCTCGGCGGAGTGGTGGCTGCTGGTCACGGACGCTCCTACGGCTGCGGGTTGTCTAGTCCTCAGTTAACGAACCCACTCTCGGACCGGTCAAGCAGCCAACCTGTCCCCGTTTCATCGGACACCGCCCGTCGCCGCTTCACGTGACTCCATTTCCCGAGCCGTCGTACCTAGCGTCGGTGCACGGGAGGCGGACGCGGGAAGGGTGGACGCGTGAGGCTGGCGATGGTACCAGCGCTGATCCTCGATCTCGCGGTCATCGTCGCGCTGGCATGGGTACTCGGCGCGCTGGCCCGGCGGCTCGGGCAGCCCGCGGTGATCGGTGAGATCCTCGGCGGGATCCTCCTCGGGCCGACGCTGTTCGGCGGCGCCATCACCACCAACCTGTTTCCCGCCGGGGTCCGGCCGCCCCTCGCCACGCTCGCCAATGTCGGCGTGTGCGTCTTCATGTTCCTCGTCGGCTTGGAGCTGGACCGGAACCTGCTGCGCGGTCAGGCCCGCATCGCGACCACCGTGTCCCTCAGCGCGGTCGTCCTGCCGTTCGCCCTTGGCGCGGTGCTCGCACTGTACCTTGTGGACATTCATCCCACCGGACACCGGCTGGCTTTCGTCCTGTTTCTCGGTACCGCGATGTCCGTGACCGCGTTCCCCGTACTGGCCCGGATCCTGACCGACCGAGGACTGCTCCACACGCCCATCGGCGGGCTGGCGCTGGCCTGCGCGGCAGTGGGCGACGTGCTCGCCTGGTCGATGCTGGCGGTCGTGGTGGCGCTCGCGGGCGCCGGTCACGACTCCTGGCGGATACTGCTTGTGCTGCCGTACGTCGCCGCCATGCTGTGGGTGGTGCGGCCGCTGCTGGCCAGGCTCGCCGTGCGTTACCCGCTAACCGGCCGGCTCGCCGGTGCCGGTGCGCTGTTCGCCATGGTGGTCGGGTTGCTGCTGTCGGCCGGGGCGACCGACCGGATGGGGCTGCACGCCATCTTCGGGGCGTTCCTGTTCGGCTTCATCATGCCGCGCGAGGGTGCCGGGTCGTTGCGCGAGCGGGCCCTGCGGTGGCTCGGGAGGGCATGTTCGGTCCTGCTCCTCCCGGTCTTCTTCATGGTCGCCGGTCTCAAGGTCGACCTGTCCTCAGTGGACGGGACCGATCTCGGCGAGCTGGGCCTGATCCTGCTCGTGGCGGTCGGCGGCAAGTTCGTCGGCGCGTTCCTGGGTACCCGGGCCAACGGTGCGGGGCTCCGGCACTCCGCCGTGCTCGCGGTTCTCCTCAACGCCCGCGGCCTCACCGAGCTGATCGTCCTGACGGTCGGGCTGCAACTCGGCGTTCTGGACCCTCGCCTCTTCTCGCTGATGGTGGTGATGGCCCTGGTCACGACCACCATGACGGGTGTGCTCCTGTGCCTGGTGTACCCGCCGGAGCGGATGCGGCTGGACACCTCGGACCGGTACCGGCTGAGTCATCTGTCGGGCAAGGAGACAGCGTGACCAATCCGTTCGACGACCCGGACGGGTCATCGCCCCACCGGTGCGGCCGCGGCCGCGGACAGTTCGGTGTAGGACTGGGCGAGTTTGTGGGCGGCGGTGTGGACGGCGGTGTGGGGGCGGGCGAGGGAGATGCGGATGTAGCGTAGGCCGGTTTGCGGGTTGGCCCAGTGGAAGGGTGCGCAGGGTAGGACGTGGACGCCGCGGTTGAGCATGTCCTTGTACAGCAGGCTGGAGTCGGGTCCGTCGGTGGGGAGTTGGATGCGGGCGACGCTGATCTGGGAGGTGGGGTCGGCGAGGTGCAGGCCGGTGGGTTGGAGGGTGTGGCGGAGGGTGGTTCGGTTGTGGTCGATGAGGGCGCGGGCGCGGTGGTAGCCGCCGTTGGTCCAGTCGTGGGCGAGGGCTTTGACGAGTAGGAGGATGACGGGGGAGGCGGAGAGGAGGGATTCGGAGAAGGCGCGTTGGATCGGGAGGGTGGTGCGTTCGCTGTAGGCGAGGAGGCCGATTTTGAGTTCGTGGGTGGGCCAGAGTTTGCCGGTGTCTTCGATGGTGATCCAGTCGGTGCCGGCGCTGTCGAGGATGGCGTAGGTGTCGTATTGGGCGTCGTGGACCTGGCCGCGGAAGCTGGCGTCGATGATGACGGTTTGGTTGTGGTGGGCGGCGTGTTCGGCGAGGGAGCGTAGGTGGGTTGGTGGGGTGATCAGGCCGGTGGGGTTGTTGGGGTGGGTGACCACGATGGCGCGTACTGGTGGGGTGGGCCAGTGTTGGTTGAGCAGGGCTTGTTCGGTTAGTGGGGTGAGGGTGAGGCCGCGGGTGCGGAACAGGTCGGCGATGTTGTCGAAGGTGGGGTGGAGGACGGCGATGGTGGCGCCGGCGGGTAGGGCTCGGGCGACGATGTCGGTGGCGAGGGTGGAGGAGTAGCAGCTGAGGATGCGGCCGGTGCCGATTGGTGCGTTGTGTTGTCCGATCGCGTGGAGGAATGCGGTGTGGGCGTCGTGTTCGATGGTGGGGAAGGGGCGGCGGGAGGCTTCGGCGAACATGTCCGGGATGCGGGCGATGATGGCCGCCTGCTGGGGGGTGAGGACCAGCCGGGCGTGTCCGTCGGTGAGGTTGAGGCCGCCGTCCAGGTCGGTCAGCGCGTCGACTTCCATCGTGGTCAGGTTGGCAAGATCGCTCATAATCAGTCCTCTGTGTCGCCCGTGGTTCGCCGCGCGGGCGCGATGGCGGCGCGGATCGGCTCCAGCAGGTGCGTTGCCCAGAACCCTAGGCGGCCCGGGCGACGGTGCACCTGTCCCTTCTAACGGGGACCATGCGGCCGAGCCGGTGGTTTCCGGCTCCGAGAGGAAAGCGACACACGATGCGGGGCCTGGCTCACGAGGCCGACGACCGCATCGTCTACTGAACCCCGGTACCCGTCGGTCCCTGCGGTGGAACCGTTGGCACACAACGGACGCGGGTGAGTGTCGAGGCAACCTCGCGCGACCCGCGGCGAGCCCTTGCAGTCACCTCAATGGGGGACTCCAAGGGATCGCGACAGGCGCTCGACGATGAGTGGGCCGCGCGACCCCGGACGAGGCAGGTCCATGCATCACCGTGGCGGTGAAGCAGCCCGAGGAGGGGATGAGTCCGCCGTGGGCGGGGTTGAGCATGGCGATTGTGTCACAGCCGACGGAGCTGACACCGGTCCCCGGAACATTGGGGTACCCGGCGCCCAACGAAATACAGCCGGCTGCGCCGCATCGGTGCGGCCATCGCTCGTGGCCCGGTCGCCGCTGGAGCCGCCCGAGGGTCGGGTCGCGCTCGTCACCGGCGGAAACCGCGGTCTGGGCCTGCAGATCGTCAGGGCGCTTGCTGAGCAGGGGATGCGGGTCGTGCTGGCCAGCCGGTCGGTGGAGAGCGGACGCGTCGCGGTTGAACTGCTGGGCCACCTCACGAACCGGGTCGCCGTACGCCAGCTCGACATCACGGATCCGGCGAGCGTCGCGCGGCTCGCGGTCTGGTTGGGGCGGCGGCTGGGGCGGTGCGACGTGCTGGTAAACAACGCGGCCGTGCTGCTCGAAGAGGACGATGCCATGGCCACGACCGTCAACCTGGATGTCGTTCGTCGCACGCTGGAGACCAACCTGCTCGGCACCTGGCGGCTGAGCCAGGCCATCGCGCCACTGATGCGCGCCTGCCGCTACGGCCGGATTGTGAACGTTTCCAGCGGCCTGGCCAGCCTCGCCTCGATGCGCCGAGGCCTGCCGGCGTACCGGATCTCGAAAGGCGCCGTCAACTCGCTGACCCGCATGCTCGCCGACGAGCTCGCCGCGGACGGCATCCTGGTCAACTCATGTTGTCCCGAGCCCGCCCGCGTCGAGGCCGGCGACCGGTACCACCCGGTCCGGTTCTCGGCATCGGCCGACACGCCGGTATGGCTGGCGACCCTGCCCGACGACGGGCCCACCGGCGGATTCTATCGGGAGCGTAGGCCGATCGACTGGTGAGTCTGCCCTACGGTCCGCTGGCCGCGCGGACGGTGTCATCCGTGGTGCGGTCGCTGCTTCGGGTGACATCACGCCGTCGCACCATACCGGTAGCTTCGGCGGAGAGCCCCACCCGTCCGTGGCCCTGGGCCGGCTCCCCGGGAGCGGCCGGACGAGGCGAAGTGACGCCGGCCGACGATCCCGAGGGGAGGGATGCGGCCATGGCACCGGCCAGTGGGGCCCAAGCTGACGGCGCCGTGCGCACCGTCGTCTGGATACGCGGCGCTCGCAGCGAGGACGTCGGCCGGACCGTGCTGGTGTGGCGGGTGTCCCACCGGGGGCAGACGTGGACCCTGCTGCTCTGGCGCACCCGGCGGGGAAAGGCGGTGGCGATTGACGCCCGCTGCCCGCACCGCCAGTACCTCATGGTGGACGCGCGGCTCGTCCGCGACGCCGTCGAGTGTCCGGTGCACGGTTACCGCTTCGGTGCCGACGGGCGCTGCGTCAACTTCCGCCGGGCACCGGCCGCGCGTCTCATTGAGGTCCGCGAGGCTGACGGCTACCTGTGGCTGGCGCTGTAACCCCCTGTCGTGGTGTGTTGCGCCGCCGCAAGGGGCGGTGCAACACACCATGGCCGCGCTCCGGGCTGCCCGCCGTTACTGCGTCGCCGTGACGATGCAGCGCCGTAGCTCGTCGAGCGCCTCCGCGGGCCCCTCGACCGTCACACCGCTCGGGTCGTCGGCGCCCTCCCGGTTCCATGCCCAGCGCAACACCGCCGTCGGCGGGCCGCTCACGGTCACGTCGGCCGCGTCCTCGCCGGCGCCGTCCGCGACGGCGAACGCCCCGGGGCCGGTCCGCACCCGCCATGCCGCGCCATCGGTCCGCACCGTGTATGTCCAGCCCGGCGAGTCCGCCAGGATTTCGGTGAAGTAGTCCCCCCACTCGGCGACGCTGTACGCCACGAAGGCCTTGAGCAGCTCGTCGATGCCGTCGATGGCGAGGTCAGCCGGGACCGGCGCGACCGGTTCACCGGTCCCGAGCTCGGCGTCGATGCGGTGGATGACGGTCTCCTGCGCCATCCGCCGGCTCCAGAAGCCGACGGTCTGGTCCGGGGTGTACCAGGAACCGGCCGGATCCTCCGGCTTGTGGGTGGAGAACTCGTCGAGCAGCCCGGCGTATGCCCGGTCGAGCAACGCGAGCGGCTCCTCGTCCGCGAGCTCCTTCGGCGGCCACGGGTCAGGTTCGGCGCCCTCGCGAATGGCCAGGGTCTTGTGCAGATACACCTCGCCGACGTGGCGGGTAAGGTCAGCGACGGTCCAGCCGGGGCAGCTCGGCACCGCCGCCGTGGGGTTGGTCGGCACGACGGCCCGGAGGCGGGCGAAGTCGGCCGCGAGGCAGTCGAGGTATCGCGAATACTCCATGCCGAACATTTCAACACATGCGCGCGGATCGTTCAGCCCGTCCGCCGCGCAGAGAGCGGCGCTCGACGCGTGAACCCCGTCCCTCGTTCATATGACGCGACAGCTGCCGGTCGCGACCCGTAGTTTCCAGTCAACGTACTTTGCCCCTACCCGACGCGGCGGCACCCCGCGGCGGCTGACGAGCTGCGTTCCGGGCCGAACTCTGCTCGCCGACAACCTGCTCGGCACGTTCCTCCGAGGAGCCGACGGCGGGGTCCGCATCCGCACGGCAGGGGGCGCCGGAAAGACAGATCAATCGCCGGTAGCCGGAAGCGCACCATCACAGGGAGATTCAGCGATGCGTCTGTTTGACAGCGAAACTGCCCGGTTTTCTCCTGAGTTCGGTGCCCTGGCCAGTCGCTGGGAGCACTACGGCGACCTGGGGCACCTTCCGTTCGGTGTGATGTGGTGCATGGTGGGGCCGTCCGGAGCGACCACCGAGGACCGCCATCCGGAGCGGGAGCTGATCACCGTGGCTCGCGGGTCGGGCGTGGTGCGCACAGCGTCCGGCGAACTCGGGGTCGAAGCCGGGCAGACCGTGCTCCTGGGATCCGATGAGGCGCACGTCATTACGAACCGCTCGGTCACGGATCCGCTCGTCCTGCTGAGCATCTACTGGCTGCCGGATGTAGGCGGGCAGCAATGACCGCGGCCCGGCCCGTACTGATCACGGCCACCGCACCGACGCCGAACGGCGCATTGCATCTCGGGCACCTTTCCGGCCCGTACATCGCCGCCGACATCGCCGCGCGAGTCGCCCGTACGCGGGGCGAGTCGGTGCTCACCGTCGGCGGGGTCGACCCGCACCAGAACTACGTCGTGGCCAAGGCGCAGCGGTCCGGGCGCGCATCGGCCACGGTCGCCGATGAGTACGCCGACCTCATCCGGCAGGCATGGCAGCGGGCCCGAATCGACTATGACATCTTCGTCGACCCGGCGCACGACGCGGCGTATCGCGGGGCCGTCCGCGATCTGCTCACCGCGCTGGTCGACAGCAAGGCCGTCGACCTTGACGAGACCACGCTGCACCGCTGCGCGGACTGCGGCCGGCTGCTCCACCACGCGTACGTGTCAGGCGCCTGCCCGACCTGCGGCGGTCCGGCCGGGGGCGGGACGTGCGAGGGGTGCGGCAGCTTCCTGCTCGCCGGCGACCTCGTCTCGCCCGCCTGCGTGTGCGGTGGCTCGCCGCGGGCGATTCCGGTGACCGTGCCGGTGCTGTCGTTGGAGCGCTACCGGGCCGAATTGACCGCGGTCTGGTCCGGCGCGGTGCTCAGCCCCCGGGTACGCGAACTGATCGGCCGGTACCTGTCACAGGGCCTCCCGGACGTGCCGCTGGCCTACCCGACCGACTGGGGCATCACCGCGGACCCTTCGCTTTCGGCCGGTGGCCCGCTCACCGCCGGCGGTGAGCGCGGCCCGGATCTGCGGATCGACGTCTGGGTCGAGATGGGGCTCGGCTACCTGCACGCCGTCGCCCGGCACTTCGACCCGGCGGCGGCGGACCTCGACGGGTACCGCCGCGCGTGGTGCGACGCGGGTCCGTTGTGGCATTTCCTGGGCATCGACAACACGTTCTACTACGCGATCCTGTTCCCGGCGCTGGCCGCGGCCGCGGACGTGTCCGGCTACCGGCTCGGCGGGATGGTCGTCAACGAGTTCTACCGACTGGACGGGTCGAAGTTCTCGACCAGCCGGAACCACGCCGTGTGGGCGCACGAGTTCCTGGCGTCCGAGGATCCCGGACTGGTCCGGCTGTATCTGAGCTGGGACCGGCCGGACCGCTCGGAGACCGACTTCACCCGGGCCGGCTTCGACGCGTTCGTCAGCTACCTCGCCGGCGCAGGGCACCCGGCCGGGCCGATGCCCGACGTCCTCGTCGAGCAGGAGTTGACCCGCGCCGCAGAGGCGTTGCGGCTGCCCGGTTTCGACCCGGCAGTCGCGATACGGTGCCTGCGCAACGCGTTGCCGTACCAGCCCGACCGGGCCCTGCCCCTGCTCGAACTGATCGCGGGCGGCCCACCGCCGTCCCTGGTAACCGGCGGATGAACGACATCCGGATGGCGATCGTCGGCGCGGGCCTCGCGGGCAGCTTGCTCGCCTGGCGGCTGGCCAGCCAGACGCGGCGGACGCCGGGCACCGCCGGGCCCCGGACAGCGCCGTGGCTCGACGTGTTCACCGGCGCCGGCGCGCCGGACGCGACCGATGCCTCCGGCGGTCTCGTACGCGGATTCGAGGCGGATCCCGTCGCCAGCCGCCTCGCCGCCGCGAGTCTGGTCGAGCTGACCGCCAGTACCACTCTCAGCCGGTGGGCGCAGTACCAGGAGATCGGGTCGGTGTACGTCTGCGCGGATCCGGAGCCGGGCGAGCTGCGCCGCCGGGTCGGCGAGCTGGACGCGGTACTGCCCGGCTCCGCCAGGGTCCTGCCGGCGGAGCGGCTCGGCGGCCGGTGGGCCGGGCTGCCGGACGGCACCTGGGCCGTGGTGGAGCGCCGGGCCGGTTACCTCCGGCCGGGCGCGTTGCGCCAGGCGGTGCTCGGCGAGCTGAGCCGCGCCGGTGTCGGCCTGGTCGCCGCGACGGTCACCGGCATCACCGCGGCCGGCCCGTCGGGCACCGGATACCGGCTCCGGTGGGACGGTCGCCGTGACTCGACGCCGTACGACATCGTGGTGTTCGCCGCCGGCGCCCGGACCGGTGCGCTGCTCGCCGGCTGCGGGCTGCCGGCCCAGGACTTCCGGGCGAAGCATATCCAGTACGGGCTCTATGAGAGCTCCGGCGAACGGCCGCCGTCCTTTGTGGACGACACCAGCGGCCTCTACGGTCGCGCGGCGGCCGGCGGCCAGGTGCTGCTCGGGGTGCCCAGCGACGTCTGGGATCCGAGCCCGGACCGCCCCCGCCCGCTGCCGCGGTTGCAGCGGCGTGCCGAGCGGTTGGCGACCGACCGGTTTCCGCGGCTTCGCCTGGGCCCGGTGCGGCGCGTGGTCGCCGGCGCCGACTGCTACGGCCCGACCGGGCATCTCGCGTTGCGACCCGTACCCGGCTGCGACGGCCTGCACACGTTCACCGGTGGCGGCGGCGGTTCCGCCAAGCTCGCGCTCGCCGCCAGCGCGGCCGCGGCGCGAGCGCTCCTGCACGATCTTTCTACCCCGGGGGTGCATACATGTTAGAACAGTGTCCGAGGCCCGCACAGGGCGAGGCGATCCACCCGAGCGGGCACGTCCCGCACGTCCACACCGCCGGCGTCGGGGCGGGCCCGGCGAACCTCAGCCTGGCCGCCCTGTTCGAGGCGGTCGCGCCAGATCGCATCGCGCTGTTCGAGCAGCAGTCCGGCCCCGGCTGGCACGACCCCCTCCTGCACGGGGGGGTACGGATGCAGACGGCGTGGCTGAAGGATCTGGTGTCGACGGTCGACCCGACGCACCGGTTGTCGTTCCTCAACTATCTGGTCACCGGTGGCCGGCTCTTCACGTTCCTCAACGCCCAGTACGACTCGGTGCCGCGACTGGAGTATGTCCGCTACCTCAACTGGGCCGCGGAGCGGCTGGGCGTGGTCCGCTACGGCGTACGCGTCGACGAGGTCGCCTTCGAAGCGGACCGGTTCACGCTTCGCGCTGGCGGCGAGTTGCTGGCAACCTCCGACCACGTGGTGTTCAGCCTCGGGACGGTGCCCCGCGTACCGGACTGCTTCCACGGCCTCAGCGAGGACGTCGCCGTGGTGCCCGAACGGTTGGCGGCCCGCGTGCCCGCGCTCCAGGCGCTGGCCGACCAGCCGGTGGCGGTGGTCGGCGACGGCCAGACCGGGGCGGAGGCGGTCATCGCGTTGATGGACCGGGGATTCCACGACATCCGGTGGATCGGCGGCAAGCCGTGGTTCACGCCGCTGGACGACTCACCGTCGGCCAACGAGTTCTACCGCCCGGCGTACCCGGAGTTCCTGCATGGCCTGCTGCGTGAGCAACGCCGGCAGATGGTCGCGACGCACCGGATCACCAGCGACGGCATCTCGTCCGGCACGTTGCGTACCATCTACCAGCGTAACTACGACGCGCTGCTGACCGGCGGCCATGCCCCGGTAAGGTTGCTGCCGGGCCGGACGGTGGTCGCGGCGCGGTCGGCCGGCGAGAGTCTCCGGTTGACCTGCGTCGCCGGCGGCCGGAGCCAGGTCATTGCGGTCCGCTGGGCGGTGCTGGCGACCGGGCGGGCCCCGGCGCCACTGCCGATCGCGGGCGAGCTGTTCGACCAGTTGGAGCTGACGGACGAGGGGGATCTGGTCGTGGACGAGGACTACTCGGTCCCGTGGAAGCGGGGTGAGCAGAACCGGATCTTCATGTTCAACCGGGCGACCGCGACGCATGGCCGGGCCGACGCCAACCTCAGCCTGCTGCCCGCGCGCAGCGCGACCGTGATTAACTCGCTGTTCGGCCGGGAGATCTACCCGGTCCATGACGGGTACCGCACGACGGAGTGGCTCTGATCGATGATTGACTACGACGGCAGGGTCTTCCAGTCGGCCGCGGCGGAGACCGCCGGCGCCGGCGGTGCCGGCCCGATCGGCCACTACCACCAGCGAGGCGACCTGGTATGGGCGGAATTCTCCGGGGGACGGGTACGCCGGGGAAGCCTGACCGGCAGGTGCGGCCCGGACGGCGTCCTGACGCTCGCCTACGGCCAGCTGCTCGACGACGGCGAAGTGGTCGCCGGCGTGTGTACCAGCCTGCCGGAACTGCTCCCGGACGGTCGGGTGCGGCTCCGTGAGCAGTGGCGGCGATTCGACGGTTCCACCGGTGTCTCGGTCATCGAGGAGACGCCCCGGGAAGACAGATGGAGGACGACAATGCAGCTCATGGAGGGCGCCGGTGTCTACACCGCGCCGGACGCCGGCGAGCCGAACCACTGGATCGAGCATCTGCGGGCAACGGACCTGTCCGTCGGCACGTACTCGATCCCGAAGGGCGGCCTGGACGACCAGCGGCCACACCTCGAGGACGAGATCTACGTCGTGCGTACCGGCCGTGCCACCCTGGTCACCGACTCGGGCACGGCCCAGGTCGAACCGGGTTCGGTGGTGTTCGTGCCGGCGCGCGAGAAGCACCAGTTCGTCGACATCACCGAGGATCTGACGCTGGTGGTGGTCGTCGCCCCGCCGTACAAGTCGCGCGAGGCGTCATGACGCATGTCCCAGACGCGGCCCGGTTGCAGCCGCGGATGGTCGGTACGCTGGTCACCGGGCAGACACTGGCCGGTATCGGGGTGTCGGTTGCCATTGGGGTGGGCACCCTGCTCGGTGAGGACCTGGGGCACTCGGTCAGCCTGGCCGGCTTCACCCAGACCGCGTGGGTGATCGGCGCCGCGCTGTTCGCGCTGCCGCTGGCACGGTTCGCCGCCCGGCGTGGACGCCGCCCGGCGCTGGCAACCGGCTACCTGATCGGTGCCACCGGCGCGGGGCTCGTCGCGCTGTCCGCGGCGGTGCGGTCGTACCCGTTGCTCCTGGTCGGGTGCCTGCTGTTCGGCGCCGGCTCGGCCGCCGGCCTCCAGGCGCGCTACGCCGCCGCCGACCTGGCCACGGACGAGCGGCGCGGCCGCGACCTGTCCGCCGTGGTGTGGGCCGCGACCATCGGGGCGCTCGTCGCTCCGGTCATGCTGGACCCGACCGGACGGCTGGCCGGTGCGCTCGGGTTGCCCACCCTGGCCGGCCCGTTCCTGGCCACCGCGGTGGCCCTGGCCGTATCCGCCGTGGTGGTGGGGGCGTTCCTGCGTCCCGATCCGCTCATCCTGGCCGGCGGGACGGCCACCACGACCGACCGGCCGGCGTCGATGCGTAGCGCGTTGGCGGCCGCACGAGGTTCGGTGGGGATCGCGATCGCGCTGGCGTCGATGGCCTCCGCGCACGTCTGCATGATCGCGGTGATGTCGTTCACTCCGGTACAGATGCGCCACCACGGGGCCGGCCTGGGCGCCATCGGCTACGTCATCGGCGTCCACGTGGTGAGCATGTACGCGCTGGCGCCGGTGTTCGGCCGGTTGGCCGATCGGCTCGGCCGGATCCCGGTGGTGCTCTGCGGCCACCTGATCGTCGCGCTCGGCAGCGGGGTCGCCGCCTTCGCCACCGACCACGGACCCGTGCCGGCCGCGACCGGGCTGATCCTGCTCGGGTTGGGCTGGTCCACCGTGATCGTTGCCGGTTCCGCCCTACTCACCGAGAGCGCCGCGGTTGCCGACCGGCCGGGCGTACAGGGCCTGTCCGATTTCCTGATCAGCGCGGTCGGCGCCGGCGGTGCGCTGGTCGGTGGGCTCGTCGTGGCCGAGTTCGGGTTCGCCAGCTTGGCGTTCGGGTCGGTCGCGCTCTCCGCCCTCCTCGCCGCCGCCACCGGCGCCGCTTCGGGCCGGGCCCGGCCCGAAGCGGCGGTAGCCGCGCCGGCCGGTGTGGACGAGGCATCCGCCATCGCGACCCCGCTATCCCAGGCACCCACCCCACCGCCGTAGCGAGATCCGGGTTCGAGGTGAGCATGCCCCGTGACCGCGGGTGGCTTCAGGTGGCCTGCAGCGGGTAGTCGAGAATGCCCTGTGTCGGGTCTTCCACCGCGGCGCGGAGCAACGTGCCCACCTGCTCGACGAGGATCTGCATCATCGCCGCCTGGTACCGGCCGGCGTAGTAGTCGAGTTCCAGCTGGAGCGCGCCGTGGGACTCCCGGATCGAGAGGGCGAGATCGAACTTGCTCGGTGGCACCGGTGTATCCATCGCCTCGGCCGTCACGCGGCTGATCTGGTCGACCGCGGGACTGTCGATCGCGTTCAGGACGACCTGGAACAGCGGTGTCCGGCTGAGATCCCGGGTAACCTCGAGCTCCTTGACGAGAAGGTCGAGCGGAGCGGCGGCGTGGGCATACCCGCCCAGCGCGGCCTGACGCACCCGCCCGATCAGGTCGGCGAACGTCGGGTCACCCGACAGGTTGACCCGCAGCGGCAGGGTGTTGACGAAGAACCCGATCAGCTTCTCGGTTCCGGGATCGGTCCGACCGGCGATCGGTACCCCGATCACCACATCGGACTGCCCGGACCAGCGGCTCAACACTGTCGCAAGGCTCGCCAGGATGGCCATGAACGTGGTCACACCGTACGTACGGCACAGGTCGCCTAGGGCGAGTGTGTCCTCTTTGGACAGTGCGGACCGGATCCGGCCACCGTGACCTCCGGTAGACCGTGCGCGTCGGCCGGTCATCGGCAAGGCGAGCGTGGCCGGTGCGCCGGCAAGATGACGCCGCCAGTAGCCCACCTGCTCGTCGAGTGCCTCGCCCGCCAGCCATTGCCGCTGCCACGCCGCATAGTCGCGGTACTGGATCGGGAGCGCGGGCAGGCCGGCGCGCTCGACGTCACCGCCGACCTCGTACAGCGCCGCGAACTCCTGTACGAACAGGCCGATCGACCAGTTGTCACAGACGATGTGATGGGCGGTGATGCTCAGGACGTGCTCGGTGTCAGCGAGCCTGATCAGCAGGCACCGGAACAGCGGGCCCCGAACGAGGTCGAAGGGGGCGGCGGCTTGTTCGTCCGCGAGGCGTCGGGCAGCGTCGGTGCGGTCGTCGCCGACGCTCGCGAGGTCCTCGAAGTCGATCCGCCAGTTCCCGTCTGGAGCGTCCACCACCTGAACCGGCCGGCCATCCACGGTCGGGAACCGGGTACGCAGGGACTCGTGCCGGGCCATGATCGCGCGAACGCTCTTTTCCAGGGCGGCGACGTCGAGCGGGCCGACCAGCCGGCGCCGTCCGTGGACGTTGTACGCGGCGCCCGGCCGCAGCTGGTACTCCAGCCAGAGTCGCTGCTGATCGAAGGACAACACCGGTTCGGAGTCCGGCGACCGAGGGCTGATCGCGGGGCGCCCGGACGGTGCTCTCGCGGCTACCGCCGCCGCCAGCGTGGCCACCGTGGGCGACTCAAAGAAGTCCCTCGCCCGGATGTCCACCCCCCAGGTGTCGCGGATCCGGGTCACCACATGCATTGCCTGCAGCGACGTACCGTCGAGATCGAAGAAGTCGTCCAGCACGCCGATCTCCGAGCGGCCGAGGACGTCCCGCCAGATCGCGGCGACAGCCTCCTCGTGCGGCGTGCGCGGCCGCACGGAAACCGGGCCGGTGAGCGGCTGAGCCTGGGAGAGGTCTGTCATACCGGAACGCTACGTGCCGTCCCGGTCGGGTGGGTGTCGCGGGAACACAGGACAGGAGGAGGCGGGCCGGGTGCGGTTGACTGCTCATCGGTACCCCGTCCCCGGGGTTGTTGCCCAGGAGAGTGGGCGTCGGGGGCCGACGACGGAGCTCGGGGAGACTGACGATGTCGACCGCCAAGGCGTGGTTCCCGTACCGCAAGGCAGGGACCGACTTCGAGCTCTTCGCGTTTCCCCATGCGGGCGCCGGCTCCACGGTCTTCGCTGTCCTGCGGGAGGCGCTCTCCCACCGCGGGGTGACTCTGGTACCGGCCGTCCTGCCCGGGCGCGAGCGCAGACTCCGTGATGCCCCGCATCGGGACATGGACTCGCTCCTGGCCGAGTTCGAGGACATGGCGGCGCGGGACGGGTTCGCGGCGTTCCTGGGAGAGTACGCGTTGCTGGGGCACTGCTCCGGTGCTCTCGTCGCCTTCGAGATCGCCCGGATACTGCAGCGATCGCCCTGCCGGGACCCCCAGCTGCTGGTGGTCTGCAGCTGCCTGCCACCGCCGCTGATCCGGGACACGGGCATGAGTCGCCTGCCGACCAGGGAGCTGTTCTCGCGGACCGCCTCGATGGGCGGTACCCCGGACACGCTCATGCTGGACCCGGACTTCCTTGAGATGCTGGAGCGGCCGCTGCGTGCCGACTGGCTGCTGTTCGACGGTTACGTTCACCGCCCCGGTGCGAAGCTGAAGACCCCGGTCCTGGCGATCCGGGGGATCGATGATCCGGACCTCTCGGCGGACGACCTGCGGGCCTGGCGCGACCAGACCAGCGGCGGCTTCTCGACGATGGAGCTCGAGTCCGGGCACTGGGCGCTCACCGGGGCCGGCTCATCGGTGCTCGCCCGGGAGATCCCGGCCGCTCTGTACGCCGCCAGGGGGGCCTGACCGCGACACCGTCCCCGCGTCGGGCACGGCGCCCGCGCGCCTATCCGACGCGGCTCGGACCGGCTGCCGGGAGCAGCTCGCCGATCGGCAGGTCCGGGTCCGCGGCGACCGCCTCCAGCACCGCCACGAACCGCTCGGCCAGCCGGTCGGCCGCGGGCTCGTGGAACGCGTGGGCGCGGTAGCGCAGCAGGCCGTGCAGTTCGCCGCCGACCTCCGCCATCATCAGCTCAAGCGGGAGCGCGCCGGCGCCTTGCGGAAGAGGGAAGTTCTCGATCTGCAGAGACCCGAGCGAACGCCGGATCCCGGGCGGCCCCACGGCCGCGAGGGCGGCCAGATCGTCGCCGTACTCGGGCGACCGGTTGAAGGTGAACAGCACCTCGAACAGGGAGCCGCCGCGCCGGCCGGTCCGGTGGCGCTCGGCCAGCAGGGCCATCGGGTAGTCCTGGTGCTCCATCGCCCCGACGACCCGATCCCGGGTCCGACCCAGCAGCTCGCGGAAGGACCCGCCGTCCGGGGTCCGGCTCCGGATCATCACCGGGTTCATGCAACAGCCGACCACCTCGGCGAACTCGGGTCGGGTACGCGCCGCGACGCTGGTGCCGACGGCCAGGTCGTACCCACCGGTCTCGCGGTGCAGTAGGGCCTGGAATGCGGCCAGGAGCAGCACGTACAGCGTGACCCGTTCGGTACCCGCGCGACTGCGCAGCCGCCCGGTCAGCGCCTCGGAGAGCGAAAAGGAACGGGTACCGCCAGGGGTGGACCGGCCGTCGTCAACCGCCGGGAAACTCAGCGGCGGCACACCGTCGCCCACCTGCCCGTCCCAGTAGGTCGCCAGGCGTCCCGCGAGCGCCGGGTCGTCCAGGACACGGCGCTGCCACTCGACCACGTCCAGGTAGGTCGCGGCGGGGGCGGTCGGCGCGACGTCCCGTCCACTGGCGTACGCGGTGTAGTAGGTGCCCAGGTCCCTGGCGAGAATCGTCATCGACCAGAAGTCGGCGATGATGTGGTGCACCGACAGCAGCAGTACATCGCCGTCCGGACGCCGGTACAGTCCCACCCGTAGCAGCGGTCCGGACTCAAGGACGAACGGTCTGCGCGCGGCGCTCACCAGCCGCCGGACCAGGGCGTCGTGGTCGAGATCGCGCGCGTCGTGCTCCCGGTAGGCCGCGCTGCCGTGCGGATGGACGAGCATCACCGGTTCACCGTCGCGTACCGGGAAGGTGGTGCGCAGGATCGGATGCCGGGATATCAGGGTGTCCAGTGCCCGGCGCAGGGCGGAGCCGTCCACCGGGTCGGGTGAGCGCAGCGCCACCGCGATGTTGTACGCGCTGCTCTCCGGCTCGAACTGCTGGCTGAACCAGATCCAGCGCTGGCCGTGCGAGACCGGACCCACCTGTTGGGCGGCGGGCGGGTCCACAGCGGCGGCCCGCGGTGGCGCAGCCGGCCGTGGCGCAGCCGGCCGTGCCGCAGCCGGCCGTGGCGCCGGGAGAGCCGCGCCCGGTCCGGCGGGCGCACCCCGGCCCAACTGCCCGGCGAGCTGGTCGACCAGCTCGGCCAGGCTGGCTCCGGTCAGCATCGGCGCCAGCGACACGCTCAGCCCGAGGTCGGTCTCCACCCGCTGCTTCAGTTGCAGGACGGCGAGCGAGTCGAGACCGGCCGCGGTCAGCGGCTGTCCCCGGTCGAGGTCGCCGGGGCCGATCCCGCTGACCGCCGCAACCTGGCCGCGCAGGTAACCCTCCAGCATCCCGGCCCGGCGCTCCGGCGGTGCGCAGAGCACCTGCCCGGCGCTGGGCGCCGCATCGTCGGCCGGCGTCGCGGGGGTCGGCTCGGAGCGACCGATCTCCGGCAGCTCCGCCGACCGGAACCGGTCCCGGCACAGCCGGCGCTGCACCTTCCCGCTGGACGTCTTCGGCATCCCGCCGCTACGCAACAGCACCACGGTGTGCACCTGCAGCCCGTGCTCCTCCGCGACCGCCTGCCGGATCCGGGCGGCCAGATGGGCGACATCGACCGCACCGGACTGCCGCCGCACTTCGTGCACCAGGACCAGGCCGCCGTCGTACCCGCCGTCCTCAACCAGGAACGCGGCCGTGCAGCCCGGCCGCAGAACGGGAGCGGCCCGTTCCGCGGTCTGCTCGATGTCCTGGGGGTAGTGGTTCTGCCCGCGGACGATGATCAGGTCCTTGAGCCGGCCGGTGACCACGAGCCCGCCGTCGTGGCGGAACCCGAGGTCGCCGGTACGCAGGAACGGCGTCCCCTGGTCCTGGCCGGCGACGCGGGCCCGGAAGACCCGCTCGGTCTCATCCGGCTGCCGCCAGTAGCCGCGCGCGACACTCGGACCCGACACGCAGATCTCGCCAACCTGCTCCGCGGCACAGGGGATGGACGTCGCCGGGTCCACGATTGCGATCCGCTGGTCGGGCGCGCCGCGTCCGCAGCTGATCAGCTGGACCGCCGGTGCCCCGTCAGTGGCAGGCACCGCGACGTGCCGCTCCAGCGCCGCGCGGTCCACCGATACCGGAGAGGCAACGGCGCCGGCTGCCGCGGCGCGGGCGGACGGGCCACTGGCGCCGGCGACGATGAGCGTCGCCTCGGCCAGGCCGTAGCAGGGCAGGAACGCGTCCGCCCGGAACCCGGATGGCGCGAAGGTGTCCGCGAACCGCCGCAGGGTCTCCGGGCGGATCGGCTCCGCGCCGTTGAAGGCGACGCGCCAGGAGCTGAGGTCCAGCCGCGCTATCTCCCCGGGGTCGAGCTTGCGGACGCACAGGTCGTACGCGAAGTTCGGGCCACCGGTGGCGGTGACCTGGAAGCGGTCGATCGCCCGGAGCCAGCACGCCGGATCCTGGAGGAAGTGCAGCGGCGACATCAGGACGACCGGGCAGCCCGCGTACAGCGGTTGGATCAGGCCGCCGATCAGACCCATGTCGTGGTACGGCGGCAGCCAGCTCGCCCCCCGGCTCTGCGGGGTGGTGCGGAAGAGGTGCTGGATGAGGCCGGAGTTGTGGAGCAGGTTGCCGTGGGAGAGCATCACGCCCTTGGGCGCCGACGTCGAACCCGACGTGTACTGGAGCATCGCGGTCGCGTCGGGCTCCACCGTGGCGGGCCCGCCGTCCGTCGCGGCGAGGTCGGCGACGTCATCCACCGCGACCCATCGCAGCGCGTCCAGCTCGGGCGCCCGGCCGGTCAGCTCGTCGAGGTAGCCGAGCAGGGGCGAGATGGTCAGGGCGACCACCGGGCCGGCGTCGTGCAGGATGGCGAGCAAGCGCGGCAGCGTGCGCTCGAGCTGGAACGGGTCGGGCGGGTACACCGGTACGGCCACCACGCCGGCGTACAGGCATCCGAAGAACGCGTTGACATAGTCCAACCCCGGCGGCAGCAGCAGCACCGCCCGGTCGCCCGGGGTGGCGCCGGCATCGCGCAGGCTCGCGGCGATGGCACGTGCCCGGATGTCCGCCTGGCCGTAGGTCAGTTCGAGCTCCTCGGTCTCACCGTCGGCCAGGAACGTGTAGCCGAGCCGATCGGGCTGGTCCTCGGCACGTGCCCGCAGCAACTCGGCGACGGTCCCGATTCCCGCGGTGAGGGAGCTGGAGGCGTACCCCTGCGTGGCCAAGATGGTCCTCCGGTGGGGATGCGATCGTCGCGACGCCCGCCACCCGCGATCGAACGGGGACGGGCGCATGGTTCAGTCAATCCGGCCCCAGCCGCCTTCACCTGTCATGTGTTCCTGCGACATCCCGTGCATCGCGGGCACCCCGGACGCGGTCGTCAATCGCCGTTTCAGGTGACTGCCCGGCGGACCTCGCCGCAACCTAGCCTCGTCCAGGTGAGCGGCAGGACGGCGCGTCGTTGGCGCGGGGGGAAGCAGGATGAGTCCATCGGACGACGGCGCACGCTGGCTCCGGCGGGCTGGTGGCGCTGAAGCCGCCGACGTCCGGCTGTTCTGCTTCCACCACGCCGGCGGCACCGCGTCGATGTACCGCCGCTGGCCGCAGCTCATGCCGCGCTCGATCGAGCCGATCGCCGTGCAGTTGCCTGGTCGCGGGGATCGGTTCAAGGAGCCGCCGGTCAACCGGATGGCGCCGCTCGTCGAGGCGCTCGTCGAAGTCATCAAGCCTTTGCTGGACCGACCGTTCGCCTTGTACGGGCTGAGCATGGGCGCGCGGGTGGCCTGGGCCCTTGCCCATCGCCTGGGTGAGCGGGCGATGCCGATGCCGGCCGCGCTGTACCTGGCCAGCGCCGCCGCGCCCGGAGCGGATGAGGGCCGGGTCGACTGGAAGCACGACCTGGTCGGCTATCTGCGCACGATGGGTGGTACGCCACCGGAAGTCTTCGCCGAGCCGGAGCTGCTCGATACCGTGCTGCCGACACTGCGGGCCGATCTCACCCTGGTCGACGCGTTCCGCTTCCGTCCCTCGACCCCGCTGGACGTACCGATCCGTGCGTTCGCCGGCCTGGCTGACGTGGAGCACTCGCCGGAGCGGATGAGCGGCTGGGGCCGGGAGACGAGTGGCCGGTTCCACCTCGACGTGCGGCCCGGTGGGCATTTCTTCGACGCCGCCAGCGAACTCCGGCTGATCCAGACGATCGCCGACGACCTGCTGGGGGAACTCACGCTCGCCAACGCCCGGATGTCCCATGAACTGGGGGAGCCGGCCCGGCAGCCGAATCCTTGACGATCGACGTGTCACTCGTAGCGCGGCTCGCATGACAGACGGATGGAGAGTGGTCCGATGACTGACCTGCAGAGCCGGATCGCGGCGTTGTCTCCGAAGCAGCGCGCGCTGCTGGAGTCGCGAGCCGCCCGGGTGGCGGCCGAGCACCGGTCCGGTGGGCACGAGCGGGTCCAGCCGCGTGACCGCAGCCGCCCCACTCCGTTGTCGTTCGCTCAGCAGCGCGAGTGGGCGCTGGAGCGGTTCCGCCCCTCCAACAACATCATCGGTGCGCTGCGCCTCGAGGGCGACCTCGACCTGGAGCTGCTGGCCCGGGTCATAACGGAGATCACCGCTCGGCACGAGGTGCTCCGCTCGACCATGGAGCTGGTGGACGGGACACCGGTGCAGGTGGTGCAGCCGGTTACTCCGGTACCGCTGCCGGTCATCGACCTCACCGGCCTCGATCCCGAACAGCAGCGGGTGGAGATCCGCCGGTGCTACGACACCGAGGTGACCCGCCCGTTCCCGCCGGATCAGGCGACGAAGCTGCGCGCCACCGTGCTGCGCCTTGGCCCGCAGACGTATGTCGGCCTGCTCATCATGCACCACGCCGCGTCAGACGGATGGTCGGCGTCCATCGTCGTCCGGGAGGCGGTGCAGCTGTATCAGGCCTTCCTTTCCGGGTACGGCGCGGGCCTGCCACCGCTGCCGATCCAGTACGGCGACTTCGCGGTCTGGCAGCGCGAGCGCCTGGGCGAGGAGCGGATGGCGGCCGAGCTGGCGTATTGGAGGGGCGTGCTGGCGGACATTCCGCCGCGACTGGAGCTGCCCACGGACCGGCCGCACCCGGCTCGTCGGACCTTCGCCGCCGATCAGCACGTCGTCGAGTTGCCCGCGGAAGCGGCGATCCCGGTGCGGCGGTTCGCCGAAAGCGAGGGCGTGTCGATCTCCATGATCATGGCGGCCGTGGCGTCGGTCGTGTTCCATCGGTACACGGGTCAGGACGACGTGGTGCTGGGTTCCGCCATCACCGGACGCGTCCGGACCGAGACGGAGCAACTGATCGGCTGTTTCGCCAACGCGCTCCCGCTGCGGATCCGGGTGTCGCGGACCCAGACGCTGCGCGAGGTCCTGTACCAGGCCCGGGACGTCGTCTCGGCCGCGTTCGACCACCAGGACATCCCCTTTGACCGGCTGATCGACGAGCTGGCGCCGAAGGAGACCTCGCAGACCCCGCTGATCCAGATGATGGTCAACGTGCTGACCTCGCCCGGGGAGATCTTCCGGCCGGTCACCGAGACGCTGGAAAGCCCGAACCTGCGGATCAGCCCGGAGCCGGTGGACCTCGGGCCCATCCCGATCGACCTCATCCTGATCGTGGCGCCGCGTCCCGAATCGATGTCCTTCCAGTGGCACTACAGCACCGAGCTGTTCAACGCCGGTACGGTGGTCCGGCTCGCCGACCACTTCCAGCGCGTCATCGAGCAGCTCGTCAGCGATCCGGACCGCCGGATCGGTGACGTCGACCTGCTCGACCCCACGGCGGCAGCCGGTACCGCGCCCGCCACCCGGTCGCGCGAGGTGGGCCTCGGCTTCGTCGAGCGGTTCCAGCGCCGGGTCGCCCTCGCGCCGGATGACCCCGCCGTCGTCTGCGACGGGGTTGCCACCAGCTACGCCGAGCTGAACCAGCAGGCCAACCGGCTCGCCCGGCGGCTGCGGTCGCTCGGCGTGGGCGCGGAAACCACGGTGGGCATCCTGGTGGACCGCTCGCCGCGGTTGGCCGTGGCGGTCCTGGGGGTGCTCAAGGCCGGTGGTGCGTACGTGCCCATCGACCCGGCGTACCCGCCCGAGCGCGTCGGCGTCATCCTCTCCGACGCCGACGCCCGGGTGCTGGTCACGACCGGGGAGCTGGCGCCGCTCGCCGGGGACGCCGGCCGCACGTACCCGGTTCTGGTGGACGCGCCGGACCAGTTCCCCGACGATGGCGAGGACCTGGCGGATCCGCCCATGCCCACCTCGGCGGCGTACGTGGTCTACACCTCCGGGTCGACCGGCCAGCCCAAGGGCGTGGTGATCGAGCACCGCTCGCTCGTCACGTTCGCCAGCGAGGTCGCCGAGCGGCTCGGGCTCGGCGCCGGCGACCGGTTCCTGCAGTTCGCCTCGCCCAGCTTCGACGTGCTGGCCGAGGAGCTGTTCCCGATCTGGCTCGCCGGCGGGGCCGTGGTGTTCCCGCCGCCGGAAATGACCGGGCTCGCCGTCGACCTCCCGGCGGTCACCGAGCGGGACCGGGTGAGCGTGATGGAGCTGCCGGCCGCCTACTGGCACGAGTGGGTCCGGCAGCTCGACCGCACCGCCCCGGCCCTGCCGCCGTCGCTGCGCCTGGTGATCGTCGGCTCGGAGCGGGTGCTTCCGGATCGGCTGGCGATCTGGCAGAAGCTGGGTGTGCCCCTGATGAACGTGTACGGGATCACCGAGACGACGGTCAGCTCGACGTTCTTCCGGCTGGCCCGCAACGCCCCGCCCGCCGACCTGCGGCGACTGCCGATCGGTACCGCGTTGCCCTCGGTCAGTCTGCGGATCCTCGACGCCGACCTTCGCCCGGTGCCGGTGGGCGGCATCGGGGAGCTGTACATCGGCGGCATCGGCGTCGGCCGCGGGTACCTGCGCCGCCCGGAGCTGACCGCGCAGCGCTTCGTCGCGGATCCCGATCCGGCCCACCCGGGTGAGCGGGTGTACCGGACCGGCGACCTGGTACGCCAGCGCGACGACCGGAACCTGGAGTTCCTGTCCCGCGCGGACGCCCAGATCAAGATCCGGGGCTTCCGGGTCGAGCCGGCTGAGGTCGAGTCGGCCATCTGCCGGCATCCGCAGGTCGCGCAGGCGGTGGTGACCGTGCACGAGCTGACCTCCGGCAACCGGCGGCTGGTCGCTTACCTGGTACCGGAGGCGCGTACCCGGGTCAACCTCACCGACCTGCGCAGGTTCCTCGCCCGGGAGGTTCCGCACTACCTCGTGCCGGCCGCGTTCGCCTCCCTCGACCAGCTCCCGCTCACCTCCAACGGGAAGATCGACTTCGCGCGCCTCCCGGCGCCCACCGAGGAACGGCCGGAACTCGCCGAAGACCTCGTCGCGCCGCGGTCGCCGCTGGAGCGCAAGCTCGCGGACATCGTCGCCGCCGTCCTCGGCATCACCCTGGTCGGTGCCAATGACAACTTCTTCGACCTCGGCGGCGACTCCATCCAGGCCATCCAGGTGGCTGCCCGGGCTCAGGACGAGGGGATCCCGCTCTCGCCGCTGGACCTGTTCGAAAACCCCACCGTGGCCCTGCTGGCGCAACGCTCCGCCGACGCCGCGAAGGATGCCGCGTCGGACGCCGGTCAGGTCGCCGAGGCCGGGCAGCAGTCTTCCGACGACGGATCAGCGCTCACCCCGACCGACTTCCCGCTGGCGCGGGTCGAGCAGTCCCAGCTCGACGCCCTGCTCAGCCGGATCACGCCCGGCGCGAACAGCTGACCTGTCGCGACCGCGACCCGTCAGTCTCCGGTGTCGCCCTTCCGGGGACGCCGGACCACGGTGCAGGGAAGGGAGGCGAAGCCGCGTTGGTGCGGGGAGTGGATGCGACGCGCCGACGCGAGGTCGATCTCGTAGCCGCTGACCAGTCGCCCGAGCTCCGCCAGCGCCACGGTGATCTCCAACTGGGCGAGCGCCGCACCGAGGCAGAAGTGCGGGCCGTGTCCGTAGCTGATGTGCTTGCTGGTGTCCCGGTCGAGGTCGAACCGGTCCGGGTCGGGGAAGACCCGTGGGTCGCGGTTGGCCGACGCGGGCAGCAACGCGATCCGCGCGCCGGCCGACACCCGGGTGCCGTGGATGTCCGTGTCCGCGGTGAGGGTACGCGCCATCATCTGGCTGGGTGAGTCGTACCGTAGGGTTTCGTTCCCCCAGTCGCGGGCGCGCCCGTCCAGCCCGGCGCGCTGCACGTCCGGCATTCGCCAGCCGTAGTACCAGGCGTTGCCGATGAGCTTCCCGGCCGACTCGTTGGTCGCACTGACGAGCAGGAAGAGGAAGGCCACCAGCTGCGAGTCGGTCAGCGGCTGGTCGTCGACCCGGGCCGCGATCAGGGCCGAGGTGAGGTCGTCGCCCGGGTGTCGGCGCCGCTCCTGGACGAGGTTGACGTAGTACACGGCGAGCCGCAGTCCCGCGTCGACGGTCTGCCGTGACCGGACCTCGCCGCCGTCCTCACAATGGTTCAGCAGATCGTTGGCGGCGCGGATGCGGTCGCGGTCGGCAGCGGGGATGCCCATCACCTCGCACATCACGTCGTTGGGTAGCGCCGCGGCGAAATCCATGGCGAAGTCGAAGTCGGCTCGGTCCATCAGCGGGTCGAGGCGGGCCCGGGCCAGCTCCCGCACACGCGGCTCCATCGACTGGACCCAACGCGTCTTGAAGACGGTGCCCACCAGCCGGCGCATGGTGCCGTGATCGGGTGGGTCCATCGCGAGGAAGCCGCTGGTCTTCACCGACTCCGGACCCCAGAGATCCGGTTCGAGCGAGATGCCGTTGCGGCTGGAGTACAGGGTGGGGTTGCGCAGCGCGGCGAGGACGTCGTCGTAGCGGGACAGCGCCCAGAAGTCGCGCTCGTCGTTGCGGTACAGCGGCGCGTGCTCACGCATCCAGGCGTAGGCGGGGTAAGGGTCCTCGTGCATCCGGTAGGAGAACGGGTCGTACACCGGAGCGGTTCCCGTGCCCGTACGAGCCTCGGACTCTGCCACGCGTTCTGTCCCCATCTCACGACTCCCGTGCGGGACTCTTGACCGGCCGCATACCTAAGGCGCCCACGCTCGAAACGTACGAGCCGGAGTCCCGCGTGTCCTGTCGCGCGTTTCGGTGGCTGGTGGGGGTGACGGCGGGGACGGCGTCGCCGGTTTACGCGACTGCATCCGGGTGCCGGGCGCGTCTAGCGTCCAGCGTATGTGGCGGACACGGCCGGGCCGATGGTTGGCCCGTACCCCGGCGGCTGCCGCGGACGCCCGGCTGTTCCTGATCCCGTACGCCGGCTGCGGTGCCGGGCTCTTCCGCAACTGGCCGAAGGAGTGGGCTTCGGTCGAGCTCCTGCCGGTCGAGCTGCCTGGGCGGGAAACCCGGCTCGCCGAGCCGGTCGCCGGTACTTTCCAGGAACTGGCCGCGGCGATGATCGACGCTCTCGGGCCCTACTTCGACGTCCCCTTCGCCTTCTTCGGCCATTGCTGGTCTGCGCTGGCCGCCTACGAAGCGACCGCGCAGCTGGAGCGCTCAGGGGCGCCGGAGCCGGCCCGGCTGTTCGTCTCGTCCCAGGTGGCTCCCCAGGACGGGCCGGTCGGGCGGATGCTGAGCATGAACGACGCGGAGATGGCGCAGGAGCTGGAGACGACGATCCAGGCCCTCGGCGGTCAACCCCATCCGGACCTGATATCCATCTACGTCAACGTGCTGCGCGCCGACGTCGACACCAGCCGGCGGTACGTCGTACCCGACCCGGTGCGGGTCTCCTGTCCGATCACGGCGATCGGCTGGACCGACGACAGCGAGGTCGATCCTGAGCAGATGAAGGGCTGGCCGGTCTGCGGCGAGACGGAGTTCGTCGTGCTCACCGGGCGCCACCACCGATTCATCGACGCACCCTCGGAGCTCCTGGACGTCCTGTGCCCGCCGCTGCGACGCCGGTAGCCGCGGTCGCCCCGGTCGCGCGCGCGTTCCAGCTCTGAGTCCCGTCCCGGTACCGGGGCGTCGGGTCACCTGCGCGCGGGATGCGGTGGCTCTCCCTTGTTTGTGGGACGCCCGGTGCGCAGACCCGATGGTTACTTTCGCGATGTAGCGGCGAAGGCACCGGCCACGTGCAGACCCGAGCCGACCCGGCCCCGACCCGGGCATGACGGCCATGGCGAACGGAGCACCCTCATGCGTAGGTTCATCGCGCTGTCAGTCGGACTGCTGCTGTCAGTTCTCGGGTCCGCGTTCACCGGTCTGGCCATGGGCGTCTGGGTGTTCCAGCACACCGGATCCGCCACGCTGTACGGCATCACGCTGCTGATCAACCTGCTGCCCGGAGTGCTTTTCGGGCCGATCGCCGGCGCGTTGGTGGATCGCTGGAACCGGCGCGTCATCCTCATGGTCAGCGAGGCGGTCTCGGCCGCCACGGTGCTCGGGCTGGCCCTGCTCTTCCGGGCCGGCACGCTGCAGCCGTGGCACATCTTTATCGTGGTGGGCATCCAGTCGCTCGTCCGGTCGGTGCAGATGCCGGCCCTGAGTTCGGTCGTCGTCCTGCTCGCGCCCAAGGAGCAGGTCGGGCGCGCGAACGGCCTGGTCATGCTCGCGCAGGCGCTCGGCAACACAGTGGGTTTCGCGGCCGGCGGCGTGCTGCTCCTGGCGATCCGGCTCGACGGCGTGCTGCTCGTGGACTTCACGACCTTCCTGCTCAACATCGCGATCCTGCTGTTCGTCCAGATTCCCCGCCCGCGGCGAACCGAGGCCGGCTCGGCGGCGGCCGGTGGCGGCCTGCTGGCCGAGATCCGGACGGGTTGGCGGGTGCTGGGTACCCGCCGTGCCCTGATCACCCTCCTGCTCTTCAGCGCCGCGCTCAATCTCAGCCTCGGCTACGCCGACGCGCTGCTCACCCCGCTGGTGCTCTCGTTCGCCTCCGCGGCCGCTCTCGGCCTGGTGGTGGCGGGCATGGGCATCGGCGCGGTGCTCGGGAGCGCGTCGCTGGCCATGTGGGGCGGTCCCCGCCGCCGGATCAACGGACTGGCTGGATTCGCTCTGCCGCTGGGCCTCCTGCTGTGCCTGGGAGCGCTGCGCCCGAGCGTTCCGCTGATCGTGGTCGTGGCAGTGGGCTTCACGTTCTGCTTCACCATCGTGGATGGTACGAACCGCAACATCCTGCAGCTCGAGGTCGAGCCCGATGTCCAGGGCCGGGTGTTCGCCACTTACAACATGGTGGGCGGCGCGGTGCTCGCCCTGTCGTACCTCCTGGCCGGGCCGATGGCCGACCACTTCTTCGAGCCGCTGTTGCGGGTGAACGGTCGGCTGGCCGGCTCCGTCGGCTCGGTCATCGGCACCGGTCCGGGGCGTGGGATGGCCCTGCTCATGCTCGTGGTCGGGCTCGTCATGCTGCTGACCGCGGTGGCCGCGTATGCGCAGCCGAGCCTGCGCAGCCTCCCGGACCGGCCGACCGGCAAGCGTCCCGAGGGTGCGGCGGCCGAGGTCGAGCCGCTCCCGGTGCCGGCCCAGGCCCTGGCCGTGCCGGTCCCCACCGACCCGGACGGACCGGCCCGGGACCACCGGGCCGACCCGGTACGCGCCGCGCGCGGCTCGGGCGACCGGGGCTGAAGGTCCACCGGCCGGCCGATCCGATCCGCCGCGACCCCACCGGAAGCGAGAGCGAGGGTGAGTGAACACGTCAGTCCAGCGGGACCCGGTCCCGGCCGGTGACGCTTTCGGCCTGCCGGAGCCGGTGGAGCCGGTGCGCACACTCGGCCCCCGCCAGTACGCGTTCTGGATCCTGCAGCAGCTCGTACCGGATTCCGCGGTGTCCAATCTGAGCATCGTGCTGCGCACCTCGCGGCCACTTCGCTGGTGGCCGCTGCACGCGGCGGTGAACCATCTGCTCGCCCGACACCCGGCGCTGCGCACCCGGTTCCCGGCGGCGGCCGAGGTTCCGGTGCGCCATATCAGCGCCGCCTCGGACGTCCAGCTGACGGTGGAGGTGGGCGCCGCCACCGAGGCTGATCTGATGCAGCGGCTGCACGAGGCGGCCCGCCAGCCTTTCGACCTCGGTGCCGAGCTGCCTGTGCGGGTGTTCCTGTACCAGGTCAGCGACGGCGGCAGCGCGGTGCTGCTACTGGTGCACCACGTGGTGAGCGATGCGGCGTCGCTTGCCATGCTCACCGACGAGCTGGCCCGGGCGTACGACGGGATCGCCGGCGGCAGCGGTATCCCCGACAAGCTGCGCCGCGAGGTCCGGGACGCCGCGGAGCCGCCGAGCCGGCCCGAGGACGTCCGGTTCTGGTCCGAGCATCTGCGTGGCGTCGACACCGCGCGGCTGGGGCTGCCCTGGGCCCGGTCGAGCCCATCCCGCCCGACCTTCGCCGGGGCGAGCATGGTCAGCTCGATGGCGCCGGAGACCCTGTCCGCCGTCGCGGCGCTGCGCCGGTCGGTCGGCAGCACCGAGAACCTGATCCTGCTCACCGCCTACTACCTCACCCTGTTCCGGCACGGCGCGGGGCCCGACCTGGTGGTCGGCGTACCGGTCACCAGTCGCGCGGCCGGGGCCGCCACCGCCGTGGGGTTTCAGGTCAGTACCCTGCCGCTGCGGGTGACCGTCGATCCGGACGCAAGTTTCGCGCAGCTCAGCCGGCGGGTACGGGACGCGTTCCTCACCGGGGGGCAGCATGCGTCGGTATCGGTCGAGGAGGTGCTCGCCGAACTGGGCCACCATTCGCCGGATTGGCGGGTCCCGCTATTTCGCCACCTCTTCAACTACCGGCCGTGGGACGAGAGCGACATCCGGATCGGTGGCGAGCGGCCGGTGTCTCCCACCATCCTCCGCGACGAGAGCCGGGTCGACATCCAACTCACCGTGCTCGGGGGACAGCAGCCTCCGGTGCTGATCACCAACTACAGCACCGAGGTGCACGACGAGGCGGACGTGGTGACCCTGCTGAGCCGGATGGAGATGTTGCTGCGCGCCGCGGCCGAGCATCCGGACCGGCCGGTCATCGAGCTCGACATGGCCACCGACGCCGAGCGCGCGCTCCTGGCGGTGGCGAACGACACCAGCCGGGCCGACCTTCCCGATCGGACGGTCGTCGAGCGGTTCTTCGGCCATGCGCGGTGCCAGCCCGCGGCGACCGCGGTGGTGGACGGCCCGGTCGTGCTCTCCTACGGCGAGCTCGCCGCGATCGCGCGCCGGGTGTCGGCCCGGCTGCGGGCCGACGGCGTCCGGGACGGCGACATCGTGGCCCTCGCCCTGCCGCGGGGAGCGGCGATGGCCGCGGCGGTGCTCGGCGTGTGGGCCGCCGGCGCGTGCTACCTGCCCCTGGACGCCGGACATCCCAGGCAGCGCCTCGCGACGCAGCTGTCCGACGCCGAGGCCCGGCTGGTGGTGACCGAGTCCGGTGCGGGGGATCCGGACGGCATCGGCGCCGGCGTACGGGTGATGGCGTGGCCCGACCTGGTCGGTTGGGACGAATCCGCGGTACCGACGGAGCTGCCCACACCCGAGCCCGATTCCGCTGCCTACGTGATCTACACCTCCGGCTCCACCGGGCGGCCCCGGGGCGTGGTGGTCAGCCACCGCAACCTGGCGAACGTGGTGCTCGACTTCGCCGAGCGACTGGCCGTCACCGCCGAGGACGCCGTCGCGTGGTCCACCACCGTCGCGTTCGACATCTCCGGCCTGGAGCTGTGCATGCCGTTGAGCACCGGCGCGACCGTGGTGGTCGCCGGAGCCGAGGCGCAGACCAGACCGCGGGAGCTCCTTGAGCTGGTGGTGAAGCACGACGTGTCGGTGGTGCAGGCGACGCCGACGTTCTGGCGGCTCGCGGTCGGCGAGGTGGCGGGCGACGAGCTGCGCGGCCGGACCGTGCTGTGCGGCGGCGAGCCGATGTCCGCCGCGCTGGCAGGTGACCTGCTGCGCACCGGCTGCCGGTTGTTCAACGTGTACGGGCCCACCGAGACGACGATCTGGTCCACCGTGGCACACATCGCCGACGAGGTCGCCGACCCGGTGGCGATCGGGCGCCCGATCGCGAACACCACCGTCTTCGTCACCGACGAACATGGCGCACACCTGCCGCCCGGGCTGCTCGGCGAGCTGTGCATCGGAGGTGCCGGGGTGAGCCTGGGATACCTGCGCCGTCCGGAGTTGACGGCCGAGCGCTTCGTGTCGAGCCCGGCGGACGGCCGGTACTACCGGACCGGCGACCTGGCCCGGTGGCGCCCCGACGGCGTCCTCGAACTGTTCGGCCGCACCGACCGCCAGGTGAAGCTGCGAGGGCACCGGATCGAGCTGCCGGAGATCGAAGCGGTGCTGCGGTCCCACCCGGACGTGACGGACGCCGCGGCCGTGGTCGTCGGCGACCCGCAGAGCGATGCCGAGCTCCGGGCCTTCGTCCGGCCGGCGACGGGCGCCGCGACGGCGACACTGTCCGGAGAGCTCTGGCCGTACCTGCGCGAGCGCCTACCGTCCTACACGCTGCCCTCCCGGCTGACCGTGCTCCCGGACTTCCCGGTGAGCCCGAACGGGAAGACCGACCACGCCGCGCTGCGCTCGCTGGAGGTCACCGGGTCGACAGCCGGCTCCGGGCATCCGGTCGACGACGGTCCCGACCGGCATCCGGACCTCACCCGGCGGCTGCTCGGGCTGTGGCGCGACACGCTGGGCCGACCGGCGCTGGGGGAGCGGGACCATTTCTTCCTCAACGGCGGGCACTCGCTGCTGGCCGCCCGGCTGGCCGGCCGGATCGCCGAGATCGTGGGCAGGGACGTGCCGATCCGGACGATCTTCGACCATCCGACGGCCCGGCTGCTATCGGCCCATCTGGCCGAGGAGCGATGATCAGATGGACAAGCCGACATCGAACGGCGACGAGGTCCCGGCGAGCACGCCGAAGGGATGGTTCGTCCGCCTTGAGCGGCGCGCACGGGCCCGTGCCCGGCTGTACCTGTTTCCACACGCCGGTGGCGGTCCGGGCGCGCTCGGGGCGCTCGCCGCGGCACTGCCGGAGACGATCGAGCCGTGGGCGCTGAACCTGCCCGGCCGGCAGGCCCGGCTGGCGGAATCACCGCGCACCGATCTCGAACCGCTCGTTGCCGAGCTGGCAGACGACATCGCCGGTACGCCGGGTTACCGGTCGTACTTCGGCTACTGCGGCGGTGCGCTGCTGGCGTACCTGACCGCCCGGCGGAGTACGCCGCACCGCCTGTTCGTCGGTTCGTTCGCCGCCCCGGACCTCGCACTGGTACCGCGCCGCGTGCACCTGCTGCCCGGTGACACCTTCTGGGACGTCGTGCTGGCGCAGGGCGGCGTGCCACCGGAACTGGCCCGTGCCGACCTGCGCCCGGTCTTCGAGAGTGCGCTACGGGCGGACTTCGCGCTGTACGCCGGCTACCACCACCGCCGCGAGGAGCCGCTGGACGCACCGGTCAGCGTGCTCTACGGGCAGGACGACCAGGGGTTGAGCAGAGGCAGCCTGCTCGGCTGGCGACGGCACAGCACGTCCCGACCGGACCTGTGCGAGCTGAACGTCGGCCACTGGCTGGTGGACGAGGACCCGACCGGGGTCGCCGCCTGCCTTGCCGACCGGATCCACGCCGATGTCCTCGTGGCCGCCGCACAGCCGGGATCGCCGGAATGACCGGCCCGGCGGCGCTGTCCGGGCCGGCCGTACCCATCGACGCCCCCGCCGGGGTACCCGGGCTGATCAGGCGGCGCCACGCGACGGACCGGGACGCCGTCGCCTGTGCCGACAGGTCGCACACCCTTTCCCTGCACGAACTGGAGATGCTCAGCGACACGATGGCCAACCGGCTGTGCACCGCCGTCGGCGGACCCGGGCCGGTCGTGCTCCGGTTGCGCCGTGGCGTCGAGCGGGCGGTAGCCATTCTCGGCGTGCTCAAGGCGGGCCACGCCTACCTCCCGGTCGATCCGGACGAGCCGGCCGCCCGCGTCGCGAGCATGGTGCGGCAGGCGCAGCCCGTCGCGGTGATCGGCGACGGTGGCGGCATCCCCGGGCTGCCCGTGCTCGACGTACCGGAGGTGCCGGATGGGCACGGCGAGCCGGCGCCGCTGGCCGCGGTCGCGCCGGACCAGCCGGTGTACGTCATGTTCACCTCAGGCTCGACGGGGGAGCCCAAGGGCGTCGTGCTGGGCAATGCCGCGCTGTGCTCTCGGCTGATGTGGATGCGGCGCCGGTACCGGCTGACCGCCGACGACCGGGTGCTACAGAAGACGCCGTACACCTTCGACCCCTCGGGCTGGGAGTTGTTCTGGCCGTTGATTGCCGGGGGGCGGTGCGAGTTCGCCCCGGACGGCGCCCACCGCGACCCCGCCCGGCTGGCCGACTTCATGATCGAGCGGCGGATCACCGTCTGCCACTTCGTACCGTCGATGCTGGCCGAGTTCCTGCGGGTACCCAAGGCGGGCGCGATCACCTCCCTGCGGCACGTGTTCTGCAGCGGGGAGGCGCTGTCGGCGTCGCTCGCCCGCGACGCCCTCGACCGGTGGCCGGCCCAGCTGCACAACCTGTACGGCCCGACCGAGGCGGCCATCGACGTCACCTATTGGGACGTGCCATCCGACCTGCGTGCGTCCGATCCGGTGCCGATCGGACTGCCGGTCGACAACACCGTGCTCGCGGTCGTCGACGACGAGGGCCACCCGGTTCCGGCGGGCGAGCCGGGGGAACTGTGGATCGGCGGGGACCAGCTGGCGCTGGGGTACGCCGGCCGTCCGGACCTCACTTCCGCCGCGTTTCCGGTGGTCCGCGGCCAGCGCTGGTACCGGACGGGCGACCTGGTCCGGGAGACCGCGGCGGGCATGCACTACCAGGGCCGGATCGACGAACAGGTGAAGATCGGCGGGGTACGGGTCGAGCCGCTGGAGGTGGAGAGCGTGCTCGGCGACCGGTACACCCCGGTCGCCGTGGTCGCCGTGCCGGAGGCGGACGGCGCGGTGCTGGTCGCGGCGCTCGCCGGTGACCGGACCGGTGAGGTCACCGACGAGGACCTGCGGCGGTACGCCGCGACCCGCCTGCCCGCCGCGCTGGTCCCGGTCGCGTACCACCGGCTGCCCAGCTTCCCGCTGGCCAGCAGCGGGAAGCTGGACCGCCGCCGGCTCACCGACCTGGTACGCGGCTGGTGGGAGCGGCGCGCACCGGTCGACGAGGTCGACGACCCACTGCACGCCATCTGGGCCGGTACGTTGAACATCGAGGGCCCGGTGGACGACACTGTCGGGTTCCTCAGCGCGGGCGGCAACTCGCTGGCCGCGATCCGGTTGATCCGCGCGCTGCGCGAGGCGACCGGTGTCGAGGTGTCCGTCGGCCGGTTCCTCAACGAGGACATCTCGCTGGCGCGCCTGCGCGCCATCGTCGCCGGGGACCCGACAAGCGCCGCCAAGGCCGCACCGGTGACCGTCGGCGGTGCTCGGGACGCATCCCCCCTGGCTCCCGAACAGCGTCGGTTGTGGCTGCTCGGTCGGGTCTACCCGGACTCGCCCGCGTACAACGTGACGGCGCTGCTCCGGTTCACCGGCACGGTGGGCATTCCGGCTCTCCGCCGCGCGCTGGACGCGACGGTCCGACGGCACGACATCCTGCGGGCGTGGGTGGCCACCGACGCCGACGGCAGGCCGTCGCTGCGGTACGCGACGGACGTGACCGCCGAGCTCGTCGTGGAGGAGACCGGTGAACCGCTCGACAGCGTGATCGAGGGGTTCGCCCGGCGGGCGATGACGGCCGTGATCAGCGAACGTCAGGCACCGATGCTCCGCGCCCGGCTGCTGCGCTCTTCGGTCGGCCGGCAGTCCGGTCTCGTGCTGGTGTTCAACCATCTGGTGGCCGACCAGGAGACGGTGGACATCGTCCTGGCCGACCTGGCCGAGGGATACGCGGCGGCGCTGCGCGGCGCACCGGTACCGGTCACCCCCGCGCCCAGCTACGCCGACTACGCGGTCACGGCGGCCGCGCAGGAGGGTGGCCAGCGGTGGACCGCCGACCTCGGGTACTGGCGTGAGCGGCTGGCCGGCGCGCCGCCCGAGCTGCTACTGCCGTTCCGGCTTGCCGACCCGCCGCGGCGCGACTTCGCGGGCGAGGCGGAAACGCTCCGGATGCCCCCGGAGTTCCGCCAACGCCTGCAGGCCTACCTTCGGGACCGCAACGCCACCACGGCGGGTTTCTTCCTCGCCGTGTTCGCCGCCGTGCTGGCGGCCTGGTCGGGGCAGGGCACGGTGGTGGTCGGCCTGCCCAGCTCCCACAGCCGTTCGGCCGCCGCACCGGGACTCGCCGGCTTCCTGGTCGACACCCTGCCGATCCGCCTCGATCTGGACGGGCTGCGCACGTTCGACGAGCTGCTGGCTCATGCCCGGGCCCGCTACACCGAAGCCATGGACCACTCGACGGCGCCCTTCGACGCTGTGGTCTCGGCGCTCCAGCCGCCGCACGGGCCGCACCGCGACCGGGTGTTCCAGGTCTGGCTCAACGACCTCACCGGCGCCGCGCCGCTCCCGGAGTTCTCCGGCGCCACGGTCGAGCCGATGCTCGCACCCGTCCACGCCTCGCTCTTCGACCTCGGTCTCTACGTGTACCGCGACGGTGGCGGGCTCACCGTCCAACTGGTCAGGGCGCTCGACGCATACCCACGGGAGGTCGCCCGGGAGCTGCTCGCCCAGTGCGCGATCGTCGCCGGCCGCGTCCTCGCCGAGCCGGACGTGGCGCTGGCGGATATCGATCTCGTCACCGCGCCGGCCGCGCTGCCCCGGCCGGATCGGCTGCTCCCGCCCGCCGGCCCAGGCGAGGACGTGCTCGGCGACGTCGCCGGGATCGTCGCCCGGTCACCGGGCACGGTAGCGGTGACTTCCCCGGCCGGCGACCTGACCTACCGCGAGCTGTGGGAGCGGGCCGGGCGGGCCGCCGCTGGACTGACCGCCAGCGGTGTCGCGGACGGCGACACGGTGGCGGTGTACGCGACCCGGGACGCCGACCTTCCGGTCGCCGTGCTGGCCTGTTGGCTCGCCGGGGCGGGCGCGGCCCTGATCGACCCGGCCGTACCGCAGGCCCGCCGGGAGGCGTGCCGGCAGATGCTGGGATCGAAGATCACCCTGACCAGCTCCACCGAGGCGACCGGGGGCGTCCGCACCATCTCCGACCTGGTCCGCGTGGGCTCGACCGCCGCCGACCGGCCCCCGGCGGTCCGGTCGGCGACCGGGCCCAGCCACCTGCTGTTCACGTCGGGCACCACCGGTCGGCCACTGCCGGTCAGCGTGCCGCACGGGCCGCTGCGCGACTTCCTGCACTGGTACATCGACGCCTTCGCCCTCGGCTCTGCCGACCGGTTCGCGCTGCTCGCCGGGCCCGGTCACGACCCGGTGCTGCGGGAGATGTTCGGTGCTCTGCTCGCCGGCGCTCGACTGCACGTACCGCCGGCCGACGTGGCCACCGATGTGGGGAGCCTGCTGGACTGGCTCGCCGAGTCCCGGATCACCGTCCTGCACGCCACACCCGCGTTGCTGGAGCTGATGGTCAGAGTCGGGCAGGATGCCGCCCGGCTGGACCGGCTGCGGCTGGTCGTCGTCGGGGGCGCACCGTTGACCTGGGGGCTGGTCCGGCGGCTCCGCGCGCTGACCGGAGCCGAGATCGTGAACGCCTACGGCACCACGGAGACCCCGCAGATCGCGTCCTGCCACCGGATCGTGCCCGAGGACGGCGACCGGCAGCCGGACGGGGCCCAGGTGCCGGTCGGCGCCGGTGTCGCCGGACAGGATCTGCTGGTACTGACTGCGCGCGCCCGGCTCGCCGGGGTGGGTCAGCGGGGCGAGGTGGTCGTGCGCGGCCGGAACCTCGCCCTCGGGTACGTCGGCGGGCACGGGCCGGGACACCGGTTCGGCGACGACCCGCAACCCGGAGTGCGGACGTTCCGCACGGGCGACCTCGGCCGGTACGGCCCCGACGGGTTGGTGCTGCTCGACGGGCGCGCGGACCGGCAGGTTTCGATCGACGGTCACCGGATCGAACTCGGCGAGATCGAGGCGAGTGCACTGCGGCATCCGCTCGTGCGGCAGGCCGTCGCCTCGCTCACCGTAGGCGCGATCGGCCCCATGCTCACGTTGCAGGTCACCGCGTCGGGCCCGCTCCAGGACGGCGACCTGCGTACGTTCCTGCGGGTGTTGCTCCCGGCACACGCGGTACCGGTCTCGGTGCACGTGGTCGGAGAATTCCGGCTCGGCCCGACCGGCAAGGTACTGCCCGCCGACCCACCGGCGGGCGTGCCGGGCAGCACCGCGGGCGGGTCGGATGGCACCGCGGGCGCGCCGCCGGGCGGCATCGGGGACTCCGCCCCGGTCGGGTCGACGGCGCCGTCAACGGGGCCACTGACCGAGGCGGAGCGCGCGCTGGTGGCGATCGAGGACACCATCCGCGGCGTCCTCGGCCGGTCGATCGGTCCGGACGAGAACTTCTTCGACGCCGGGCTCACCTCGCTCGCCCTGGTGCAACTGCACGAGGTGAGCACGCGCGAGCTTTCCACCGCGCTGCCGGTTACCGCGATGTTCGCCCATCCCAACTTGCGCGCCCTGCGCCGCTACCTCTCCGGCGGTGAGGTGGCCGCGCCCGCGGTTGCCAACCGGCCCACCGACGCCGGCCAACTCCGCCGCATCGGCAGCGCCCGACGGGAACTGCGCAGGCGGATCCGATCCGAGAGCGAGCGAAGCGAGGCGGGCGCATGAGTGACCTGTTCGAACCCGTCGCCGTCGTCGGGATCGCCGGGCGACTGCCCGGCGCGCGGGACGTGCGTGAGTACTGGCGCAACCTCGCCGACGGCCGCGAGTCCATAACCGCGCTCACCGACGGGGAACTGCTCGCGGCCGGGGTGTCCCGGACCCGGATCGACGACCCCGCTTACGTGAAGATGGCTGGCCTGGTCTCCGGCGTCGACATGTTCGACGCCGAGTTCTTCGCGATGACGCCGCGCGAGGCCGAGATCTGCGACCCGCAGCTGCGGCTGTTCCTCGAGGTGACGTACGAGGCGATCGAGGACGCCGGGTACGACCCGACCCGGATGGGCCGGGACGTCGCGGTGTACGGCGCGTGCGGCCCGAGCCGCTACGGCGACCTGCACGTGATGGCCAACCCGAGGTACAGCACGTCTCCCGACATGGGTGTGATGGTGCTGAACAACATCGACTACCTGACCACGCTGGCGTCGTACAAGCTGAACCTCCAGGGGCCGAGCATGGCGGTGCTGACCGCCTGCTCCAGCTCCCTGACCGCGGTCCATCTCGCGTGCCGGTCTCTGCAGTTCGGCGAGTGCGACGCGGCCGTCGCCGGGGCGTCCAACGTGGAGATCCCCTACCGGGTCGGTTACCGCTGGAGCCCGGGCGACGTGCGCTCGGCGGACGGGCACTGCCGGCCCTTCGACGCTTCGGGGACCGGCACCATCTTCACCAGTGGCGCCGGGGCCGTGCTGCTGAAGCGGCTGGGCGACGCGATCGCCGACGCCGACAACATCCGGGGCGTGATCCACGGCGTCGGGATCAACAACGACGGCTCCGACAAGGTCAGCTTCAGCGCTCCGAGCGTCACCGGGCAGTCGACCGCGATCGTCGACGCGATGGCGATGGCCGGGTTCGGTCCGGAGGACATCGGGTGCGTCGAGATGCACGCCACCGGAACACCACTGGGTGACCCCATCGAGATGAGCGCGCTGGCCGCGGCGTACCGCCGGCTGGCGGGCGGCCCGCTGCCGGCCAGCCGGATCCCGGTCGGGTCGGTAAAGGGGAACATCGGGCACACGATCCCGGTGGCGGGCATCGCCGGGCTGCTGAAGCTGGTCCTGGCGCTGGAGCACGAGCAGATCCCGCCGACCATCAACGTCGCCAGCGTCAACCCGAGGCTCGAGCTGGAGAGCACGCCGTTCTTCCTCAACGACAAGCTGCGGCCCTGGCCGAGAACGGCCACCGGACCGCGGCGCGCCGGGCTCAGCTCGCTGGGCATCGGTGGTACCAACGTCCACCTCGTCGTGGAGGAGGGGCCGGTCCCGGTGCGTACGCCGCACCTGGGGCGACCCCGGGTGGTGATCTGGTCCGGCCGGGACGAGGCCGCGACGACCGCGAACCGTGTCGCGCTGGCCGGGTACCTCACCGGCGCCGGGGAGGCCGGGTTCGCGGACGCCACGAGCACGCTGCAGCGCGGCCGTACCGCGCATCCGGTGCGGGCGGCCACGGTGTGCGCGAGCGCCGAGGAGGCCGCCCGGCTGCTCACCGGCGAGCAACCGGTGCTGACCGGTGGTCCGGTCGACGAGGATCCCCCCGAGGTGATCTTCGCCTTCCCCGGCCAGGGCTCCCAGTACGCCCGGATGGCCGCCGGCCTGTACGGCGGCCAGCGGGTCTTCACCGAGACAGTCGACGTGTGCCTGGACGGCCTCGCCCGGTGCGGCGTCGACCTGTACCCGCTGTGGCTCGCCGAGAACCCCGGCGACGACCTGACCGAGACGGCGTACACGCAGCCTCTGCTGTTCGCGATCGAGTACGCGCTGGCGCAGCAGTGGATCGGGTGGGGGATCAGGCCGGCCGCGCTGATCGGCCACAGCGTTGGCGAGTTGGTCGCGGCCACCGTCGCCGGGGTGCTGGCGCTGGCGGACGCGCTGCGGCTGGTCACCCTGCGCGGGCGGGCGATGCAGCGTCGGCCTCGGGGCGGGATGCTGGTCGCCGCCGCCGGGCCCGACCGGCTGCGGTCGCTGCTACCCGGTGGTTGCGGCGTCGCCGTCGCGGCAGTGAATGCCGCCGACCAGACGGTGCTGGCCGGACCTGCCGAGGAACTGGCGACGGTGGCGGCCGCGCTGACCGCCGCCGGCATCGCCAGCCGCCCGCTGCGCACCTCGCACGCGTTCCACAGCCCGGCGATGCGACCGGCGGTCGAGGAGTTCCGGGCCGGATTCGCCGGGGTACGGCTGCGGCCGCCGCAACTGCCGGTCTACTCGGCCGCGACCGGAAAGCTCCTCACCGCCGCCGAGGCCGCCGATCCGGCATTCTGGGCGCGGCAGCTGGCTGACCCGGTGCTGTTCGCGGACGCCGTGGACGCCGCGGCCGACCGCGCCGGGCCGGGCATCATGTTGGAGGTCGGGCCCGGGGCCGCGCTGACCGGGCTGGTGCGGCGACATCCCGCCGTCCGGGCGGGGCGGTGGCGGGCACTGCCGTCGCTGCCGTGGCCGGACGAGCGGAGCCAGCCGCCGCGGTCCGACGAGCGCGACCTGCTCGGAACGCTCGCCGAGCTGTGGGTGGCCGGCTGCCCGGTGGACTGGTCCGGCCTCTACCGGGACGAGCGGCCGCAGCGGGTCTCGATGCCCGGGTACCAGTTCCAGCGGCGTCGGTTCTGGGTGGAGCCGGTCACCGGCCCCGCGGCACCGCAGCCCGACACGCCGGTCGGTACGCGGACTCCGCCGGTCGGAGCGCCGGCCGGGCCGGCCGACATCCGGACCGCCGGGGAGCCGAACACCGGCCCGTTCACCGTGCCCGGCTGGGTCGAGGCCGCGCGCCCCACCCCACCGCCGGTCCGTGACCCGGCGCCGCCGTCCACCACGCTGGCCCTGGTCCCTGCCGACCGGGCCGAGGCGCTCCCGATCGTCAGCGCGCTCCAGCAGGCGGGCCACCAGGTGTGCCGGCTGCGCCCCGGCAGTGAGTTCGCGGAACGGGCCGGGGAGTTCACGGTACGACCCGATCGCCTCGCCGAGGACCTGAACCGCGTGCTGAGCCAGCTGGCCTCGGCCGGCCGTCTCCCGTCGGTGCTGGTGCATGCCTGGGGGGTCGGCGCACCGGGCGACCCGTCCAGTACGGCCGGGCTGGCCGGGGAGCTCGACCGGACGTTCTTCGCGCTGCTCGACCTGGTGCAGCGGGCCGGTCGCCGGGCGGTCGCGGGCCGGCTGCCGTCGCTGCTGGTGCTCACGAGCGGCGCCGTGGACGTCTCGGGCGGTGAGGCGGTTGTACCGGCGCGGGCCGCGCTGGTCGCGGCGGCTCGCACCTTCGGGCTGGAGTCTCCGGAGGCGGACTGCCGGGCGATCGATGTCGGCACGGCGAGCGCCGACGACCAGCTCGTCGCCGAACTGCGCAGCGGCGCGGCAGACCCGGTGGTGGCCCTGCGGGGTCACCGTCGCTGGCTGCCGACGCACCGGCCGTGGCCGGTGCCGCCCGGCGACGGGCCCGCGATCCGGCGGGGCGGCGTGTACGTGCTGACCGGCGGACTCGGTGGGCTCGGTATCGCGGTCGCGAAGGGGCTCGCCACGACCGGGCGGCGGCCCGCGCTTGCGCTACTGGCCCGTACCGCCCGGGACGCCGCCGAGGACCTCGCCGAGATCGAATCGATGGGTGCCAGCGTCCGGGTCATCACCTGCGACGTGGCCGACCGGTCGCAACTCGAACGGGCGCTGGACGAGGTCGCCGCGGTCTTCGGCCCGGTCAACGGGGTGCTGCACCTCGCCGGTGTCGCCGGCGACGGCATGCTGCAGTTCCGCGGCCGCGGGGAGGCGGAGCGGGTGCTGCGGCCCAAGGTGTTCGGTGCCGTCGCCCTGGCCGCCGTTCTCGCGGACCGGCCGCCGGTCGACTTCGTGGTGTGCTTCTCCAGCCAGGCCGCCCTGACCGGCATGGTCGGCGGTGCCGACTACGCGGCGGCCAACGCGTTCCTGGACGCCTACGCGGCCGGTCGACCGGGCTGGCTGAGTATCGACTGGCCGGGCTGGACCACGGTCGGGATGGCCCGCGGCGGGTTGCTCGACGAGCTGGCCGCCGCGGTACGCGCCGCGAGGTCACCGGACCCGGACCCGCCGGCCACGGCGGTGCCCGACGTGGGGCCGTACCACGAGACCGTGCTGTCCGCGGCGACCCACTGGGAGCTCGACGAGCACCGGATCGGCAGCATGGCGGTGCTTCCCGGCACCGGCATCGTCGACCTCGTCCTGCGGGCGTACCTGGACACTGTCCCGGCTGCCGCCGGGCCGGTGACCCTGCGAGACGTCGTATTCGTGCGTCCCCTGGTCGGCGACGCGCCGACGCGGACCAGGGTGTGCTTCGAACCGGCCGGGGACGGGGCCTGGCGCGTCCGGGTCCTGTCCCGCCCGGACGGTACGGCGGACCAGGAATCCGCGGCGGACCGGGAGCCCGCGGCGTGGCAGGAGCACGCCTCGGCCGTCCTCACGGCCGGCGGCCCGCCGTCGCGGACCGCGCCCGTGGACGAGCTGACCGTCGGGCTCGCCGAGGTGCGGCCGCCGTCGACGCAGCCCGCTCCGGACAGCGCGTTCGTGTTCGGCCCGCGCTGGCACAACATCGAGCGGATGTGGGAGTCCGCCGAGGCGACCGTGGTCAGCTTGGCCCTCCCGCCCGCCTTCGCCGCCGAGGCTCACGACCATGCCGTTCACCCGGCCCTGCTGGACACCGGGACCGGTGTGGTCCGCCGGAACCGTCCCGGCGAGCTGATGGTCCCGTTCACCTACCGGAGCATGACGTGGTACGCCCCGCTGCCCGACCGGGTGCACAGCCGGGTGCGGCCGCGTCCGGGCGACGACCCGGTCGCCGACGTCGAGTTCGTCGCGGCCGATGGCTCGGTGCCGGTGGTGATCGAGGGGCTGCGGATGCGGCCGGCCCGGCTGACCGACTTCGGCGCGCAGCCATCGTCCCTGCCGGCGTCCGGTGACGCCGGTGCCGTGGTGGAACCGCCGGCCGGGACCGGATCGTCCGGGCTGTCGCCGGACGAGGGGGTGCGGCTGCTGCTGCGACTGCTCGCGGCGGCCACGCCGGCCCAGGTGGCCGTGGTACCGCACCGGGACGGCCGCCCGGTGCCGCCGCCGGAGCTGACGCCGCTGGTGCCGGCTCACCCTCGGCTTCCGGGCGCCGTCGAACCCGTCGGAACCGATCGCGCCGTCCACAGTGGACGGTCCGGCGATCCGCCGGTCGCGTCGACGGAGACGGTGCCGGCCGCCGGCTCGGTACAGGACCGGCTCGCCGACATCTGGCGGCAGGTCCTCGGCCGTACCCGGATCGAGCCGGAGGACGACTTCTTCGAGCTCGGCGGCGATTCCCTGATGGGCGTGGCGCTCACCGGCCGCATCCGGGACGCGTTCGGCGTACACCTGAGCATCGGGTCGCTGTTCGACTACCCGAACCTCGCCGCTCTCGCCGCCGCGCTGCGGGAACAGGGGGCGCGATGACCGCCGACGAGCCACCGCGGGTCGAGCTGGTGCCCGGCTGGTCGCTGTGGCCGACGGCGGCGGTTCGTAGCGCCGGGATGCCCTTTGAACTGCTGGACCGCTTCGCCGTACCGGACCTGCTGGACGCGCCGCCGAGCGAGGAGCGCAACGCGGCGATCCGGCGGTCCGCGTCCGACGCCGCCGCGGCTGCCGTCCGAGACGAGGCCTTCCGGGAGGCGCTGGTCTGGCAGAACCCGGAGTTGGTGGACACCTGGCTCGGCGACTACGCGGCCCGGCTTACCGCCGACGGTCGCGCGCGGCTGTCGAACCGTGCCTACCGGGAGGTCGTGATCGCCCGCTACGCCCAGCGGTACTGCGCGAAGAACGAGTCCATCGGGTTCTTCGGTCCGGTCGCCTGGGCGCGGTTCGCCACCGAGGGATGCGGCATCCGGCAGGACGGCGACGGCGGGATCCGGCGGCGTAGCGTCAGCCTGGAGACGTGGGCGGTCGCGGCGCTGGCCGACGCCTGGCGGCAGGACGAGCGGCTCTTCGCGCACCTGCCGGTGTGGCTCGACCCGGCGACGAGCGTCATCGACGGATCGCTGTGGCGGCCGCGCCGGCCGCCGGTCGGGTGCGCTGCGCTGACGGCCCGGCTGCTCGCCGCCATCGACGGGCATCGGCGCTGCGGCGAGGTGCTCGCCGTGACGGCCGCCGCGGGCCCGGCGGATCCGGCGGTCGGCGCGGACGACCTGCGGGCGGAGCTCTCCCGCCTGGATGAGCTGGGCGTGGTACGGATCGGGTTCCGCGTGCCGTACGGACACCGGCCGGAGGCGTACCTGCGGCGCCAGGTCGAGCGGCTCCCGGAGGGCCGGATCCGGACCGACCTGCTGCAGCGGCTGGACGAGATCGTCGCCGCCCGCGAGTTCGTCCAGCGCAGCCGGGGAGCCGAGGAGGTCCGTACCGCCCTCGGCGAGCTGGCCGGCCGCCTGGTCAAGGCCGGCTGCGCCGAGGCGGCCGGGTCCCGGCGCGCCACCTACGCCCGGACCACCGCCTATCTGGACTGCCGGCGGGACACCGACGTGCGGATCGGTGCTGACCTGCTGGACGCGCTCCGGGCGCCGCTCGGCGTCCTGCTGGACAGCGCCCGCTGGCTGAGCAACGAGGTCGCGGACGCGGTCGCGGACGGCCTGCTGGAGCGCTACCGGCGGCTGAGGTCGCGGCGGGACGCGGTGACCCTCAGCGATCTGCAGTTCGTCGCGAGCGACCTGCTGTCCCCGACCGGTTCGGTCGCGACGAGCGTGCGGGCGGACTTCCAGCTGCGTTGGGCGGAGATCCTGGCGGAGCACCCGGCCGGCGAGGTCCGGCTGACCACGCAGGCGGTCCGCCCGCTGGCCGACGCGTTGTTCCCGGCGGCCGGCCCGCGCTGGGCGGCGGCCCGGCAACACAGCCCCGACCTGCTGCTGAGCCGATCCGCCGACGGCACCACCCGATGGGTACTCGGCGAGCTCCACGTGGCGCTGAACACTCTGGAGAGCAGGGTGTTCCTGACCCAGTGCGACGATCCGGACGAGCTCGTCCGGCTGACCGCCGCCGACATGGGCAGCGGCCGGGTGGTCCCGCTGTACCCGCTGGACGCGCCGGAGGCGACCGCGCGCACCTACCCACCGCTCGCGCTCGACCCACCCGGCCACTACCGGTACTGGTCGTACGCCGGTGACGAAGGGCACCCGGACGGCGCCCCGTCGGTGGCCGGCACCGAGGTCCTGGTGCACGAGCGGGACGGCGAGCTGATCGGTGCGGCGCGCGGACACGGCTGGGCCGCGCCGGTGCTCGAGTTCTTCGGCGAGTTCCTCACCGCCACCGTGGTCAACCTGTTCCAGCTCCGCGCCCGGCAGGCGCACCTGGATCGGGTGCTGCTGGACGACCTGGTGGTCTGTCGCGAGAGCTGGTCGCATCCGGTCACCGGGATGCCGGTACCCGCGCCGGGGCGCAAGATCGCCGACCGGGGGTACCAGGAGGTCCGGGACTGGGCGGCCGGGCTCGGCATGCCGCGACACGTGTTCGCCCGTACGCCGCTGGAAAAGAAGCCCTTCTACGTCGACTTCTGCGCGCCACTGCTGGTCGGCAACCTGGTGCGCGCCGTGCGCCGGGCGGTCGCGGAGTCGGTACCGGGGGACGGCCCGGCCATGGTGGACATCGTGGAGATGCTGCCGCGACCGGAGGAGCTGTGGCTGACCGACTCCGCCGGCCGGCGCTACACCGCCGAGCTGCGCGTGGTGGCGGTGGACGACCGCGGTGTCCAGCAGGTCGTGCGATCCGGCGCGCCGGCGGCAGCCGGCCGGGGGAGCGAGTGAGAGTGAGGCGAGATGAGCAGTCCGATCGAACCCATCGCGATCGTCGGCATGGCCGGCCGGTTCCCGGGTGCGCACGACGTCGAGGAGTTCTGGGCGAACCTCAGGGATGGGCGGACCGGACTGCGGACCCTCTCCGACGAGGACCTGCTGGCCGTCGGCGTGCCGCCGGAGGAGTTCAACGACGCACGGTACGTCAAGGTCAACGGGGACGTCCCGGACGTCGACATGTTCGACGCCGCGTTCTTCAACATGACGCCGCGCGAGGCGACGGTCTGCGACCCGCAGCTGCGCCTGTTCCTGGAGACCGCGCACGCGGCGGTGGAGAACGCCGGCTACGACAGCACGGCGGTGACCGACGTGGGGGTGTACGCCAGCATCGGGCACAGCCTCTACTGGGACCACAACCTGCGCATCGCGGCCGCGTCCGCGGGCAACCGGGATCTGACGGCCGGCATCTTCAACTACCCCGACTACGTGTCCACCCTGGTCTCGTACAAGCTCAACTTCACCGGCCCGAGCATGACGGTGCTGACCGCCTGCTCCAGCTCGCTGCTCACCCTGCACCTCGCCATCCAGGCCGTGCACAACGGGGAGTGCGAGATGGCGGTCGTCGGGGGGTCCGACCTTGAGATGCTCGGCCACGGCTACACCTGGGCGTCGGGCGGCCCGCTGAGCCGGGACGGGCGCTGCCGGTCCTTCGACGCCGACTCGACCGGCACCGTGTTCACCAGCGGCGTCGGGGCGGTTGTGGTGAAGCGGCTCACCGACGCGCTTGCCGACGGTGACCACATCCGTGCGGTGGTCCGGGCCACCGCGGCCAACAACGACGGCGCCGACAAGGTCGGCTTCAGCGCGCCGAGCGTGTCCGGCCAGACGGCGGTGGCCATCGAGGCGCTGGCTCTCGCCGGGGTGGCACCGGAGGACGTCGGCTACGTGGAGGCGCACGGCACCGGTACGCCGCTCGGCGACCCGATCGAGTTCGCCGCGTTGAACGAGGCGTTCCGGCGGCTCGCGTCCGGCCGCAGCCTGCGGGCCGGGTACTGCGGTCTCGGGTCGGTGAAGAGCAGCATCGGGCATCTCGGCCACGCCGCGGGGGTGGCGTCGCTGATGAAGATGGCGCTCTGCCTGGAGCGCGATCTGCTCGTACCCACCCTGCACGTGACCGAGCCGAATCCGAAGCTCGACTGGGCCGACTCGCCCTTCCACCTGGTCACCGAGCCGCGGTCGTGGCCCCGTACCCCGGGGAGGCCGCGGATCGCCAGCGTCAACTCACTGGGCTTCGGCGGTACCAACGTGCACGCGGTGCTGGAGGAGAGCCCGCTGCGGGCGCCGGTGCCGCCGGCCCCGACCCGACCTCGGCTGGTGGTGTGGTCGGCCCGCACCGGGGCGGCCGAGCGGGCCTACCGGGCGGCACTGTCGGATCACCTGACCGGCCACGGCGAGGCGACATTCGTCGACACGGCGGCGACCCTGCAGCAGGGTCGGACCGCGCATCCGGTACGGGCGGCCGTCGTCGCGGACAGCGCCGCCGACACGCTCGCCGCGCTGACCGACCAGCCCGGGCGGATCGTCGGTACCGGGTCGCCGGGCCGGCAGCGTCCGGTGGCGTTCCTGTTCCCGGGGCAGGGATCCCAGCACGGTGGCCTGGCCCGCGGACTCCATGGTGCCGAGCCGACGTTCACCCAGGTGTTCGACGAGTGCCTGGACCTGCTGGCCTCGGCGGGGGCGGATGTCCGGCCGGTCTGGCTGACCGGCGGGGACGCGGACCTGGAGCGCACCGACATCGCCCAGCCCGTACTGTTCGCGGTCGAGTACGCGCTGGCCAGGATGTGGATGTCGTGGGGCATCCGGCCGAGCATGCTGCTCGGGCACAGCGTCGGCGAACTGGTCGCCGCTGCCGTCTCGGGCGTGTTCCCGCTGCCGGACGCGGCGAGGCTGGTGGCGGCCCGGGGCCGCGCGATGGCCGCGATGCCGGCGGGGGACATGCTGGCGGTGCGGGCGCCCGCCGACCGGGTCGCCGCGCTGCTGCCGGACGGTGTCGTCATCGCGGCCGCCAACGGACCGAACCAGACGGTCGTCAGCGGCGCGCCGGAGGCGGTCAGCAGGGCCGAGCAGGTGTTCGCGGCCGCCGGCACGACAGCGCGCCGGGTGCGCACCTCACACGCCTTCCACAGCCCGATGATGGCTCGCGCGGCGGAGACGTTCGCGGCCGCGTTCGGCGGGGTCACGACGCATGCGCCCGCGATCCCGACGTACTCGGCCGCCACCGCGGCACCGCTGACCGGGGCGCAGGCGTGCCGGCCGGAGTTCTGGGCCGGCCAGCTGACCACACCGGTGCGGTTCGGTGAGACTGTGGACGCCATGCTCGCACCGGGCGACCTCATGCTGCTCGAGGTCGGCCCGGAGCGCGGGCTCACGTCGCTGCTGAGCGGTCACCCCGACGTTCAGGCCGGCCGGCACGCGGTGCTGCCGACGCTGCCCCGTCGCGGCGGCGATCCGGCCGGGGACATGCGCAGCGCGCTCACCGCGCTCGGCGTGCTGTGGACCGAGGGTCATCCGGTCGACTGGCCCGCGTTGCGAGCCGGCGAGGAACTGCGCCGCATCCCCGTTCCCGGTTACCAGTACCAGCGCAGCCGGTACTGGATCACGGCCGAGCCCGCCGCCGCCGCGGCCCGGGCCGGCGGACCCGTCCAGGAAGCCACCGGCGAGCCGGCCCGCGTGGCGGCCGCCCCACTCGCCGAGGCGGCACCGGCCGACCTGCCTTTCGCCACGACGGCCTGGGTCGAGCAGCCCGCCACCCCGGGCGCGCCGGGCCGGGGGGTAACCACGGTGGCACTGCTGCCGGCGGACGACGACGTCGCCCTGCCGCTGGTGCTGGCGCTGCAGCAGGCAGGCAGGTGGATCCTGCCGGTGCGGCCGGGCGACGGGTACCACGACGGCGGGGCCGAGTTCCGGGTCCGCCCCGGCCACGCCGCCGACCTGGAGCGGTTGCTCCGCACGCTGGCCGACCGCGGGCAGCCGGCCGGGCTGCTGGTGCACGCCTGGTCCGTCGGCGACTGGAAGAAGCCCACCGCCGCGAACGTCGATGAGCAACTGGACCTGTCCTGCCACAGCCTGATCGACCTCGTGCAGTGGGGCGCGCGGACAGCCGGTACGGGCCCGGCCCCCGGACTGGTGGTGCTCACCTCGCGATCGGTGGACATCTCCGGTGGCGAGCCGATCGACCCGGTGAAAGCCACCCTGCACGGACTGGTGCGCACCCTGGCCCTCGAATCGTCACAGCAGCTGTGCCGCCTGATCGACCTCGGCCCCGGGTTGAGCGAGGACGAGCTCGTCGCCGAGCTGTGCGGCGCCGAGACCAGCCGCGTCGTCGCGCTGCGCCGGGACCGCCGCTGGGTACGCACGGAACGCCCGTACCCGCAGCCGGCGGTGGGGGAGAGGGTACTTCGCCGGGACGGCGTCTACCTGATCACCGGTGGGCTCGGCGGGCTCGGTCTGGAACTCGCGAAGGGCATCGCCCGCTCCGGTCTGCGTCCGCGGCTCGCCCTGGTCGGCCGCACGGATCCGACCGTGCAGGCGTCCGGGCCGGACAACGCCCGGGCGGCCACGGTACGCGCGGTTCTCGCCGAGTTGGCGGCCCTCGGAGCGGAGGTACGCGTCTTCGCCGCGGACGTGGCCGACGCGCGGGCGATCCGGCGGGTGGTGGACACCGTGACCGCACGGTTCGGCCCGGTCAACGGCGTCTTCCACCTCGCCGGCGTACCGGGCGACGGCATGCTGCTGTTCCGGGACCGGAAAGCGATGGCGGACGTGCTGCGGCCGAAGATCCTCGGCACCCTCGTCCTGGAGGACGTCTTCGGTGCCCGCCCGCCGCTGGACTTCGTCGTCGCGTTCTCCAGCCGCGCCGGGCTGGACGGCCTGGTCGGCAGCGGCGACTACGCGGCCGCCAACGCGTTCCTCGACGCCTACTCGTCGACCAGCGGGCTGGCCCGGGGCCGGGTGGTCAGCGTGAACTGGCCGTCGTGGACGCGGGTCGGGATGGCGGCCGCTCCGGCGGACGCTGTCCTGAAGCGGGGCGGGTTGTCCGCGGAGACCGTCCTGGTCGCCGAGGAGCAGCCGTTCCTCGACGAGCACCGGATCCAGGGGGAACCGGTCCTGCCCGGCACCGGCATTCTCGACCTGGTGTACCGCGGGTTCGTGGCGCAGGTGCCCGAGCCGGAGCGGTCCGGCGCGGTGCGCTTCGCCGACGTGGCGCTGCGTCAACCGCTGTTGTGCAGCGAGCCGCGCCGGGTCACGGTGGAGTTCGAGGCCGGTACGCGGGGCTGGTCCTTCGCGGTCCGGTCCGCACCGGTGGCCGGGGGTACCGGCGTCACGCACGCGACCGGCGAGATCGGGACGGTGTCCGAGGCAGCGCCGACGGTCGATGTGGACGCCGTGCGGGCCCGGCTGGCGGATCGACGCGGTCCAGAGCCGTTGAACGCACCGAACCGGCTCTTCTCCCTCGGGCCGCGTTGGCAGAGCATCCTGGAGCTGGGGTTTCCGACTGACGACGACGGGACCGAGAAGCTGGTGTCGATACAGCTGCCCGAGGCGTTCAAGGCGGACCTCGCGGACCACCCGCTGCATCCGGCGCTGCTGGACATGGCGCTGTCGTCGGCGCGGGACCCGAAGCGTGACCCGGTCGCCCTGCCCTTCATGTACCGCTCCCTCGTGGTACACGGGCCGCTGCCGGCGCGCCTGTACAGCCACATCGTGCGCCGCGCTGCCGCCGACCGCCTGCTCGTCGCGGACATCACGATCTTCACGCCGGACGGGCAGGTCGTCGTCGAGTGCGAGGGCTTTACGCTGCGCGAGGTGCAGCGCGACTTCCTCTCCGGCGCGTCGAGCCCGAACGGGCGGGGTGAGCGGACCGGCGCACCGCCCGACCCACTCGCACTCCCGCCCGGCAGCGGCATCGAACCCGAGGCCGGGGTGCGGTTGCTGTTCGATCTGCTGCGCTCCCGCCCGGCCCGCCAGGTGGCGGTCCGTCCGTTCCGGGACGGGCGGCCGGTGCCGGTAGCCGATTCGGTGTCCGCGCCGGCGCCGGTGCCGTCGCCGGAACCCGTGGTCGCACCCGTGCCGGCGCGAGTCGGCGTGGCCACGCCGGCTGGACCGCCGGCTGGACGACCGGCTGGACCACTGGCCGAACCGCCGGCCGCGCCGCCGGCCGCGCCCGAGCGGCTCGCGGCCGCGGGCAGCGACGACGAGGTCGTCGAGCGGACCCGGCGGCTGTGGAGCACGGTGCTGGGGACGACGGACATCAGCACGTCGGACAACTTCTTCGAGCTCGGTGGCAACTCGCTCGCCGCGATCGATCTCGTCACCATCGTGCGGAAGGAGTTCGGCGTGGAGCTCAACGTCGCGATGCTGTTCGACTACCCCACCCTGGGCGCGTTATCGGAGGCGCTGCGCGCCCACGGTGTCAGCACCGGCGCCCGTACCTGAGGGGCCTGCGCCGGCCCCGGACGGCCGACGGTTCGCGGCGTCGCGCGAATCGGGGACGGTGACCCGGCACCGGTCCGTTGCCTAGCATCGGGTCATGACTGTTCACGAGCTTTCCCGGGCGGACGCGCGGCGGATCGCGGTACGTGCGCAGCTGCTCGACCGCCGACGCCCGACCGACCTGCTCGACGTGGTGCGCCAGCTGACGCTGCTGCAGATCGACCCGACCGCGGCCGTGGCACCCAGTGCCGACCTCGTGGCCTGGAGCAGGCTCGGCTCCTCGTACACGCCGGACCAGCTCGTCACCGCCCTGGAGGAACGCTCGCTGATCGAGCTGCGGGCGATGATCCGTCCGGTGGAGGACCTGAGGCTGTACCGCGCGGAGATGGCCGAATGGCCCGGGCGCGGACAGCTCAGGTACTGGCGGGAGGAGCGCGCCGGCTGGGTCCGGGCCAACGACGCCTGCCGGCGGGACATCCTGGACCGGCTCGACAAGGCGGGGCCGTTGACGTCGCGGGACCTGCCTGACAAGTGCGTGGTGCCGTGGGGTTCCTCGGGATGGACCAACAACCGCAACGTGTCCCAGATGCTGGAGTTCATGGTGCTGCGCGGCGAGGTCGCGGTCGCCGGGCGGCGTGGCCGGGACCGGCTGTGGGACCTGGCGGAACGGGTGTACCCGGATGACCCGGTGGTACCGGTGGAAGAGGCGTTGCGCACCCGCAACGAGCGGCGGCTGCGCGCGCTGGGTATCGCCCGGGCGCGCGGTCCCGAGTGCCCGGTCGAGCCGCTGGACGTGGGCGATGCCGGCGAGCCGGCCGTGGTGGCGGGGGTCAGGGGCGAGTGGCGGGTCGATCCGGCCGCGCTGGGCCAGCCGTTCTCCGGGCGTACGGCGTTGCTGTCGCCGTTCGACCGGCTGCTGCACGACCGGCAGCGCGCGATCGAGCTGTTCGAGTTCGACTACCAGCTGGAGATCTACAAACCGGCCGCGAAGCGCCGATGGGGGTACTACGCGCTGCCGATCCTGCACGGCGACCGGCTGGTGGGAAAGCTGGACGCCACGGCCGATCGCAAGGCGGGGGTGTTCCGGGTCGCCGCGATCCACCGGGACACGGAGTTCACCAGTGCCATGACCGCCACCGTGGACCAGGAGATCAGGAAGCTGAGCCGCTGGCTCGAACTGGACCTGCTGCTGCCCTAGTACCGGAGTCGGCGGCGGTGTCCGGCTTGCTCAGGGCTGCCGGACCGCGACGATACGCAGCTCGGCGGTGTAGCTCCGGCCGTCGGCGTCCCGCAGCCAGAGCCCGTCGACGTCGGGCAGCATCTCGGTAATGGTCACGTCGCCGGCGCCCGCTTCGGCCGTCCGCCGGATCGACTTGGCGAGCAGGTTGACGAGGGGCAGGCTACGGAAGTCGACGGCCATCGGCTTTCGCTCCACCGGTACCCGCACGAAGCCGCGCTCCGGCAGACCGATCCCGGCCCGCCACCGCCGGGCCAGCGCGTAGCGCCGGCGCTCGTCGTTCACGAAGGCCCAGGCCGGCTCGGTTGCCGGGAACGTCCAGGCGGCCCGGCCGACCACCAGGCGGTCGATGCTGATGCGAGGCTGACGGCGCGCGCCGTCGAACGGCCGGAAGGCGTTGGAGATGAGGACGGACAGCGGCTCCCCGGCAGCTTCCAGGAAGTCGTACATGTCCCCGCTCGGCCGGTGGCGCACCCTCAGCGTCTCGCCGGCAGGCACGACATCCAGGTCCATGACGGAGATCACGGTGGCGCCCGCCGGCGGCGCCAGTGACTCCGCGCCGAGGCACAGGTAGGTGTAGCTCGGCAGCATCAGCTCGGCGGCCGGCGACATCCGGGACGTGGTCAGCGGCGAGTCCATACCGGGGATGAGGATGAGCCGGTCGCCGGACTGGACGGCCGCTGTCGCCGCGCGTAGCCGGTCGCGATCGGGATGCTGCTCGGCGAAGAACCGGTAGAGCAGGGTGTTGGTGGCGCAGTGCAGCTCGCTGAGCACGAAGTCCAGGTCGCCGTTGGCGAGCGCCGACGGATCGGCGGCGGTGAACATGATGTCGGGGGAGTGCCACCGGGCGCCGCTCCATCGCGGCAGTCCCAACGGGAACTCCCGGGCGACCCGCTCCGCGATTCCGGCGGCTGTCACCTGGTGGTGGCATGTCCCATCGGATCCGTCGGCTAGGCCGAGCACCTGCCGCCACCGCCGCTGGAAGTCCGCTACGACGGTGTCCACGATCTCCGATCGCGCGGTGCTGGCGTCGCGCCCCAGCTCCGGCATGACGGACGTGAGCATCTGCAGCAGCGGCATCGCCCGGCCGCCCGACCGTGCCAGCTCCCGGTCCAGCAGCTCCCGCGCCTTCGCCTCGAACCGGTCGGCGATCGCATCGGCGAGCCAACCGGCACTGTCCAGCATCAGGCCCAACGGCGCGGCGAGGTGGTCGGTCACCCGGCGTCCGAGGTGGACGTCGACGGCCCGGACGGTGTCCTCGTAGACCAGGGTCCGCGCGGCATACACGCCGCCGGCGCGGCGGGTGGCCGGGTTGCCGGTCGCGCGCTCGAACGTCGCGGCCAGCGTCTGGCTCGCCCGCGCCAGCCGATCGGCATCGCCGGCCGCCGCCGCCACCGCATCCCGCGCCCGGACCATTTCCTCGAGTGGTACCCAGGCCCGGGCGCGGACCGCCGGGTCGGCGATCGCGTCGAGGTGTGCCGCGAGCTCCCGTTCGGGCCACGTGGCCATCGGGCCGCGGAGGTCCACCCGTACCACGCCGCGCTGGCGGAGTTGGAGCAGCGCGGCGAGCATCACCGGATCGGGCGGGTCGCCGGTGATGTCGCGGACGGTCCGGTCGCCGTCGCACAGCGACAGCACGCGCAGTTCCCGCGCCGACAGCATGGCGGGCTTCCGGAACGGCAGCCGGACCACCGCTCCGCTGACCGCGGCGGACGGCTCCCGGCGCACCCGGAGCCAGGGGAACACGTCGGGCCTGCCCGCGATCGCATCGGCCACGGCCTCGATGGCCCAGTTCTCGAAGTAGGTGGTCCGGCGGGCCAGCAGTCCCGGCTGTGCCGTCACGGCCACCCCGGTGTCGTCGGACCCCAGCCGGGCCCAACCAACCGGGCCGAAGAACCCGATGGTGTCGTTCTTGAGGCAGTACCGCTGCAGGTAGTTGGCGACCGCGAGCTCGTGGTAGCGGCCGCGGACGTTGCGCGGCTCGCCCGCCGCCGCCTTGTCCAGGCAGTCCCGGACCAGCGCCGGGTTCTGCCAGGTGACCGCCTCCCGGAACGCACCGTCCCGGGCGATCCGGCGGATCGCCATGGTCAGCCGTTCAACGGCGGCCGCGAAGACCGTCGCGTACCGCTCGTGGGTCGCCGGTACGCCGTCGTCCAGCCCGTCCGCGGCGGCGGCGAGCGCGTGGTCGCAGAGGTCGAGGAAACGCTCCGCGGGGAACCCGGCGGCCCGCAGCGCGGCGTCGCGCCACAGCGTCCAACCGGTCAGACCCAGGGGTGTCAGCTGGTCGGTCGCGCACACGGCCGTCATGGCGTCATCGTCGCCGACCACGGCGACGAAGGCCCTTCCCCGCTTTACGGGACGCCGGCGGTCCGGACGGCTGGGCACGTTGCCGACCACGGCCGCTCGCGGACCTGGCCCTCACCCGGATCCAGGATCCGATCCTTCGATCTCATCCAGCAACGCCGCCAGATCCCTGGCACCCGACAGTTCGACCTGCCGCTGGACGATCAGCTGGGCAAGCCGGTCGACCGTGGGCGCCTCGAAGACGTCGCGCAGCGACAGCTCCACCCCGAAGCTCTCCCGGATGCGGGTGGCGAGCTGGGTCGCCAGCAACGAGAATCCGCCCAGTTCGAAGAAGCTGTCGAGGACGCCGACCCGCTCGGCGCCGAGGAGCTCCTGGAGGATGCCGGTGAGGTCGTGCTCCAGCGGCGTGCGCGGGGCCACGTAGTCATCGGTTCCCCCGCCGTGGGGCACGATGTCGAGGAGCGCGTCCAGGTCGTAGTCGCCCACCGCGGTGAGCGGGAGCTCCTCGACGACGAGGAGATGCTCGGGTACCAGGCGTTGGGGCAGCCGGAGCGACAGGGACCGGCGCACCGCGGTGGTGTCGAGCGTGGGATCGGGGCCGGTGACGTAGCCGACCAGCACCGGCTCGCCCGCTGGTCCGAGATGTTCGGCGACCGCCGCGTCGCGCACGTCCGGGAGGTCGCGAAGGGCGGCCACCGTCTCGATCGGGTCCGCGTTCCGGTCGGTACCGACGAGGCCGACGAACTCGAGCGTTCCGTCCGGCCACCGGCGGGCCAGGTCGCCGGTCCGGTACGAGCCGAGGCACAGCTCGCCGACCTCGCCGACCGCCACCGGACGGTCGGCGGCACCCAGCAGCCGCGCGGTGTCACTCGGGTACGCCGTGTCGCCGGGGTCGCCCGGGTACGCCGTGCCGAGGGGGAGCCGCAGCGGCGCATCCTCCGGCCGCCAGCCGTCCGGCACGGCGTACACCGCGACGGGCCGGCCGGCGCGGCTCATCCGGTACGTGCCGACGCAGTGGCAGGACGGGGATACCCGGCGCAGCGCCTCGACGTCGTGCGCGAGGAGCTGCCCGGAGTTGTCGACGAACGCGTACCGCAGGGCCGGCAGCTGCCCGTCCACCGCGTGTGCGGCGATGGCCCGCAGGACCGGCGTGGTCGCGAACACCACGGTGACGCCGTTGGCGTGCAGCCAGTCGACCATGGCACGGGGCCCGGCGAGTGCCGGTACGGCGACGAGCAGTGTCGCTCCGGCGCACATCGCGCTGGACACCGCCGACACCAGGTAACCGGGCAGGCCGGACAGCACCGCGAAGCGGTCGTCCGCGCCGAGACCGAATCGGGCGACCGCCCAGTCGTCATCCGCCAAGGGCGCCATGCGGGTCGGCGGGTCCGCGCCGGCCGGGTCCGCGCCGGCCGCGTCGGCCGGATCCGTCATGCCGGTCAGGACTTCGCTCAGGTCGACCGCCCCGTCGACGGGCGCACCCGCCGGCCGCGCGTCCAGCACCGTGGAGACACCGAGGAACTGGGCGGCCACCGGGCCGTCCGGATCGACCACTGAGTAGGTCACCGCCGCCTTCATGCACCCGAGAACCGTGGCCACGAAGGCGGCCGTCGGTCGCCGGGTGATGCCGAGATGCTCGTCCTGCGGTGCGTACCGCTGCGCCACGGTCCGCGCCACGCGATCCACCGCCCGGGCGAGCCACCGGTAGCCATAGGCGCCGTCGGCGTCGATCACCGCGACGCGCTCGGGGTCCCGGGCGTACCAGTCGACCGCCGCGGCCGCCGCCGGGATCTCCGGTGCGCGCCCGGACGGTACCGGCGGTCGATCCGCGGTCGGGGTGGCCGCGTCCGGCCGCGCCGGTACGTCGGAAATCGTGCTCATCGGATCCTCCGGGATCGCGAAGCCGCGGGAAGGTCAACGAGGGCGGATACCCCATCGCCAACGGTCAGCGCGGTGCGGACTTGCGTCGGGTGACGGGGCTACAGGGCAGGGACGCGAAGCCGCGTTGGTGCGCGGAGTGCACGCGCCGGGCGGCGGCCATGTCGAGGTCGTACTCGGCGATGTGTGCGGCGACCTCCTCAAGCAGGATCGGGATCTCGAGCATCGCGAGGGCGCCGCCGAGGCAGTGGTGGGGTCCGGCGCCGAAGCTGAGCATCTGGCGGGTGTTGCGGTCGATGTGGAAGCGGTCCGGGTCGTCGAACACGCGGTGGTCGCGGTTACCGGAGGCGTGCAGCAGCACCATGCGGGACCCGGCCGGGACAGGCGTGTCGTGCAGCACGATGTCGTGGGTGACCGTCCGCGAGGTCATCTGGCTGGAGGAGTCGAAGCGGAGCGTCTCGTTGGCCCAGTCGGTGAACCGGCCGGCGAGCCCGGCGCGCTGCACGTCGGGCAGCCGCCAGCCGTGGTACCAGGCGTTGCCGATGAGCTTGCCGGTCGACTCGTTCCCGCCGCTGACGATGAGGAAGAGGAAGGCGACGATCTCCGAGTCGGTGAGGCGGCTGCCGTTGATGTCGGCCTGGGTGAGGATCGAGGTGAGGTTGTCGCCGGGGTGGCGGCGGATGTCGGCGACGAGGTGCACGTAGTAGGTGGCGAGCCGGAAGGCGGCGGCGAGGGTCTCCGGCGACCTTTCGTCGGAGTCGTTCTCCCGCCTGGTGAGCAGGTCGGTGTCGAAGCGGATGGTGTCCCAGTCGGCTTCCGGGATCCCGAGCATCTCGCAGACCACGTCGTTGGGTACGGCGGCGGCGAAGTCGGCGGCGAAGTCGAAGCTGTCCTGCTCCAGCAGGGGTTCCAGCCGCCGGCGGGTGAGCTCGCGGATGCGTTCTTCGCGCTTGGCGACGTTGCGGGGTGAGAAGTTCTTCTGCACCAGCCCGCGCATGGCGGTGTGGTCGGGCGGATCGAGGGCGAGGAAGAAGACGTTCTTGTACGCCTCGGGCCCCCACAGGGACCTTTCCAGGGAGATCCCGTTGCGGTTGGTGAAGGTTCCCGGGTCGCGCATCGCCGCCAGGACGTCGGCATGCCGGGACACGGCGTAGAAGTCGCGCTCCTCGTTGCGGTAGACCGGGGCGTTCTCCCGCATCCACGCGTAGATCGGATACGGGTCCTCCTGCACCTCGTACGAAAAGGGGTCGTACGTGACGGGAGGAGCCTCGGCCCGCGAGTGCTCGTCCCGGTCGACAGCGTTCTCTGTGTGCATCGACATACTCCCGTGCCGCAGGGGTAGCCATCGCTCGCCGAGCCACGATGCGGGCCCGCCGGGCTCCCGGCGTCCCGGATGGCAGCCATGTTAGGCGCGCGCCGCACCCGGGTCGTGTCGCCGGAACCGGCGACCGGGCGGCGTGCCGTCGCCATTTCACGTGACTGCACGTCCGGATCTTCCGTCCCTAGCGTCGGCAGGTGAGCGGTGGACACGCGCCTGCGCGCGGGGCAGGCGGATGGCCGGACGCGCGCCCCGACGGTGTCGCGCCCGACGGTGTCCGCACGCCGGGTTCCACCCGTCTTCGGCACGTCGTTTTCACGTGAGGAGTCAGCGTCTTGAACCCATTCGACGACCCCGACGGCACCTTCCTGGTCCTCGTCAACGGCGAGGAGCAGCACTCGCTGTGGCCTGCTCAGCTCGCAGTCCCGGCCGGATGGCGCGTCGTGCACGGCGAGGACGGTCGCCAGGCGTGCCTGGACTACATCGAGCAGCACTGGACCGACCTGCGCCCGCTCAGCGCGCGGTGACCGGTGGCTGAACACGGACGCGGTGAGGCCGCCGTGCAGACCCGGGTGGACAGCGCGCGGTGGCTGAAGCGGTACGGCGGCCGGGTACGGCCCGCGGCCCGGCTGTTCTGCTTCCACCACGCCGGCGGCACGGCGGCGATGTACCGCGACTGGGCGGGGCTCCTGCCGCCGTCCATCGAGCCGGTGGCCGTGCAGCTGCCGGGCCGGGCCGACCGGCTCCGGGAACCGCCGTACACGGCGATGCCGTCCCTCGTGGCGGCGCTCGTCGAGGTCGTCGAGCCGTTGCTGGACCTTCCGTTCGCCTGCTATGGGCTCAGCATGGGTGCGAAGGTGTGCTGGGCGCTCACCCACCGGCTGCGCGAGCGGGCGATGCCGATGCCGCTCGGACTGTACCTGGCAGGCGCGGCCGCTCCCGGCTGGCAGGAAGGGCGGGCCGACTGGAACGTCCCCGACGAGGAGCTCGTGGGCTACCTGCGCGAGATGGGCGGGACGCAGCCGGAGATCTTCTCCCACCCGCAGCTGCTCGCCTCCCTGCTGCCGACGCTGCGGGCCGACCTCACCCTCGTCGACACGTTCCACTTCCAGCCGACGGTGCCGCTGGCCGTGCCGATCCGGGCGTTCGCCGGCACCGAGGACGTCGAGGGCGGCCCGGAGCGGATGCGTGGTTGGGGCCGGCAGACCAGCCGCCGGTTCACGCTTGAGGCGGTGCCGGGTGGGCACTTCTTCGACGCCGCCGGTGAGCGCCGGGTGGCTCGGGCGATCATCGACGATCTCCGGCGGGAGCTCGCCGAGACGATCGACGTGCGGTGATTTCGCGGCGGTGACGGCAGGACCGACCACCTCGTGCGGCAAGCCGGCTGGGACAGGACGGATGGGCATGGATATCGCCGTAGCCAAACTTGAAGACTGGATGCGCAGGTACTACCACGCGGTGGACCACGACATCGGCAGCAGCGGCGTACGGGATCTTTCGATGGCGGACCTGTGCGCCATCTGTGACGTCGACCTGTCCGACCTGAAGGGCATGATGCTCCGCGACAGCGAGAGCTTCGGCGGCCGCAAGTTGCGGGCGGCGCTGGCCGATCGCTGGACGGGGGGCGACGTCGACCCCGTCATCGTCACCCACGGTTCCAGCGAGGCCATCTACCTGGTGATGCACCTGGTGCTGGAGCCCGGTGACGAGCTCGTCGTGGTCGACCCCGCATACCAGCAGTTGTACGACATCGCCGCCTGGCGCGGATGCCGGATCACCCGGTGGCCGCTGCGGGTCGCCGACGGGTTCCGCCCCGATCTGCCCCTGCTTCGCAGGCTCGCCAGAAGCCGGCCGCGGATGATCGTGGTGAATTTCCCGCACAATCCGACCGGCGTGAGCATCACCCGCGCGGAGCAGGAGGAGATCGTCGCCATCGCCGCCGAAGCCGGCGCCTGGCTGGTGTGGGACAACGCCTTCGGCGAATTGACCTACTCCGCGGCACCACTGCCGCTCCCGCTGCGCCGGTACCCCAGGTGCATCTGCTTCGGCACTCTCTCCAAGAGCTACGGCCTTGCCGGCCTGCGGGTCGGCTGGTGTCTCGCGCCACCGGAGCTGCTGCACCGGATGGCGGTGCTCCGCGACTACATCGCGCTGTACGTGTCGCCGGTCCTCGAGTTCTTCGCGGAGCTGGCCGTACGCAACGCTGACCGGATCGTCGGGCTCCAGCGCGAGCACGCCTTGCGCAACCGGCAGACCCTGCTCGACTGGGCCGCGACACTGCCCGACCTGGTGCGGGTCACCCCGCCGGACGGCGGGGTGACCGCCTTCGTCGAGTTTCCGCGGACGCCCGACGTGCGGGAGATGTGCCGGCAGCTTGCCGAGCGGTACCGGGTACTCCTCGTGCCCGGTGACTGCTTCGGCCCGAGCTTCCGCAACCATGCCCGACTCGGCTTCGGTGGCACCGCTGACGAGCTGGCGGCCGGACTCTCAGCGGTCGGGCGGCTGGCCCGGGATACCGCGCGCAGGGGAACGGTCTCCTGACCGCGCCGCGCGGCAGCCGTTCGGGTTATCAGGGCCGCACCCGGCGCCGGATCACGAGGCAGTCTGATCGACCGGCCACCGATCGGCGCACCGCGCCTCGATGGCGGCCGCCACGACGCACGGCTGGTCCTGGTGGAAGTAGTGGCCACCGCCGGGGACCGTGACCAGCTCGACGTCGGTGGCGAACCGCCGCCAGGAGCGGTACCGGCGTTCCGGCCGCGGGGTCAGGGGGTCGGCGGTGCCTGCCAGGACGGTGATCGGTGCCGCCAGCGGGGTCCGCTCCCCGCGGCCCGGCCAGCGCTCGGTGAAGTACCGGGCCGCGCTAGCGACGTCGTGCCGGAAGGCGCGCATGATGAACGCCAGTTCCTCGTCCCCGATGTCGCCCGCGAAGCCGCCGATGGACTTCAGGTAGAGCATCTCGGCCTGGTCCATTTCCGGGCCGCCGCGCTCGGTCGTGCCGATGGTCAGCGCGGACACCCGGAGCAGGCCCTTGTTCACCAGGCCGGTGAGCGTCTTCTGCAGCATCCGGCCGAAGGGACCGGGCTCGTAGAAGGGATACGAGCCGCCGAGGAAGAGCCTCTCCACCGGACGGCCGGCGGCTTCCAGCCGGCGCACGAGCTCCACCGCGAGGCCGACCCCGGCGCAATGGCCGTACACCGAAACCGGTCCGTCGACCGTTGCCAGGACCGCGTCGGCGGCCTCCTGCGCCACCTCCTCAAGCGGGCGCAGCTCGGTATCGCCGCCGATCTCGTGGCCGGGCGGTGAAACCGCGAGCAGCGCCACGTTCGCGGGCAGGGCGCGGGACAGCGGCTGGTACGTGATGGCACTACCGCCACCGAACGGGACGCAGACGAGGGTGTGGGCCGCCGGGCCGGGCTGGGTCAGCCGCAACAGGATCTGCTGGCCCGCCTGCCCGTCCAGGGCGGCGGACAGCTCCCGGACGCTCGGATGGGCGCCGAGCAGGCCCACCGTGGCGCCTTCGATGCGACGGATCGCCCGCACCGCGTCGAACGAGTTGCCGCCGAGTGTGAAGAAGCTCGCCGTGACATCGACCTCGCCGAGGCCCAGGATCTCGCTGAACACCGCGGCCACGGCCGCCTCGGTCGGCGTCGCGGGCCGGTCCGCGCCCGCCCGCCCCGGGTGAACCGGCGACGGGTCGGGCAGTGCCGAGCGGTCCAGCTTGCCGTTGTGGTTCAGCGGCATCGCCGGCAACCTGGTGATGGTGGCCGGCAGCATGTAGCCGGGGAGCTGCTGCCGCAGGTGGTCGCGCAACGCCTGCGGGTCCGGCGGCCCTGCGTCGGCTGCGGTCACGTAGGCGGCAAGCTGCTGGCCGTCGGCCCGCTCCCGGACGACGACGGCCGACTCCCGTACCGTCGGATGCGACATGAGAAGCTGCTCGATCTCGCCGAGCTCGATCCGGTACCCGTTGATCTTCACCTGCTGGTCGAGCCGGCCCAGGTACTCCAGCGAGCCGTCCGACAGCCGGCGTACCCGGTCACCGGTCCGGTACAGGCGGCCGCCCGTACCGGCAAGCGGATGCGCGACGAAGGTGCCGGCGGTGAGCCCGGGCCGGCCGAGGTAGCCGAGCGCCAGCTGTACGCCGCCGAGGTACAGCTCGCCGGGCACGGCGTCCGGGACCGGGAGCAGCCGCTGGTCCAGGACGACGGCCTGGGTGTTCGCGATCGGGTCGCCGATCGGGACGAGATCCGGCGCCACGCTCCGGGAGCAGTCCCACCACGTCACGTCCACCGCGGCCTCGGTCGGTCCGTACAGGTTGTACAGCCGCACGCCGGGCAGCCGCTCGCGGAAGCGTCGCACCAGTGCCGGCGGCAGTTGCTCGCCGCTGCACACCACGCGGCGCAGCTGGGGCAGACCGTCGACGGTGGGTTCGTCCAGGAAGAGCGTGAGCATGGACGGTACGAAGTGGGCGGTCGTGACCCGCTGCCGTCCTATCGTCCGCGCCAGGTACTCGGCGTCCTGGTGGCCACCCGGCCGGGCGAGCACGATCGCCGCCCCGGTCGCCAGCGGCCAGAAGAACTCCCACACCGAGACGTCGAAACCGAACGGCGTCTTCTGCAGCACCCGGTCGGTGGGGGTGAGCGCGAATGCCTCCTGCATCCACAGCAGCCTGTTCACGATCGCCCGGTGGGTGATGACGACGCCCTTGGGCTGGCCGGTCGACCCCGAGGTGTACATGATGTAGGCGGCGTCGGACGGGCGGGGCGTCGGCTTCGGCTGGTCGGACCCAGCGGCGACATCGTCCCGGGTGAGGACCCGGCGGACGCCCGCCTCGCGCGCGGCACCCGCGCTCCCGGGCTCGGCGAAGACCACGTCGACGCCGGCGTCGCGCACCATGAAGGCCAGTCGGGCGGCCGGCAGCGACGGGTCGAGCGGAAGGTACGCCGCCCCGGCGTACAGCGCGCCGAGGATGCCGGTCAGCATGTCCGGAGACCGCTCGGCGCAGACCCCGGCCACGTGCCCCGGGCGTACGCCGGACGCAACCAGCGCCGCGGCGACCCGGCGGGCGCCGGCGGTGAGCTCGTCGTAGCGCACGGTTGCGTCGTCGGTGACAACGGCGAGCGCGTCGGGCGTCGCCCGCGCCTGCCGCTCGACGAGGTCGAGAAGGGTCAGGTCGCCGTCCGGATACCGCCGCCGTGGACCGTGGCCGATTGTGTCGCCGATCCGCGCGTCGCCGGGCTGCGCGGCGGCGGCCACCTCGGCGATGCGGTCGGCGTCGACCATCGCGGCGAGCGTGCGTCCGAAGCAGTCGAGGATCTCCTCGGCCACGCCGGGGGCGAACCGGTCGCGGTGGAAGCGCACCCGGACGGTGAAGAGCCGCTCCGGGGTGGCGATCAGCACCAGCGGCTCGCTCGTCTTCTCAACCGCGTCGATCAGCCGGAAGGACAGTCGCTGTGCCAGATCGCCCACCTCGACCGACGTCGAGAAGTTGTCGAAGACGACCAGGCTGTGGAAGAGCGGTTCGGCGCCTGGCGCGCCGATCCACTGCTTGATCTGGGCCAGCGGGCTGTACTCGTACCGGCGGATCGCGGTGTAGCGCGACTGGATGTCCCGCAGCCACGAGCCGAGCGGGCCGTCGGGCGGCACCGGAACCTGTACCGGCAGGGTATTGGTGAACAGCCCCATCATCCGCTCGATCTGCGGCAACTCCGGCGGCCGGCAGGAGCTGGTGACACCGAAGGTCACCTCGCGGCCCCCGCCGTAGCGTTGCAAGACGAGCGCCCACGCCGCCTGCAACATGGTGTTGAACGTGACGCTGTGCCGGGCCGCCGCGGCTCGCAGGCCGGCCTCGACCTGCTCCGGCAGGTCGACCACCCGCTCGTCGACCGCCCCCACGGGGCGCCGGGGCTCCAGTGGCAGCAGCGGGGCCAGCGTGCCGGTGTCCGCCCGCCCCGCCAGTGTGCGCGCCCAGAAGTCCTCGGCGGCGGCCAGGTCCTGGCGCTGCAACCAGCCGATGTAGTCCCGGTACGGGGGCGCCGGTGCGGGCGGCGGCGTGCCGGCGGTCAGGCTGAGGTACCGCTGCAGGACGTCCCGCAGGAAGATCGGCACCGACCAGCCGTCGAGTACGAGTAGATGATGGGTCCAGATCAGGGCGAACCGCTGATCGGCGAGCCGGATCAGGTGCAGCCGTTGCAACGGCGGCACCGCCGGATCGAATCCGGCGGCCAGGTCGTCGGCGAGCAGCCGGTCGAGCCGGTCCTTGTGGTCGGTGACGTCCGACCAGTCGAGCTGGGTGACGGCCAGCGGCGTGTCCCGGTGCACCACCTGCAAGGGCTTGTCCAGCCCGTCCCAGTGGAACGACGTGCGCAGCGTGGTGTGCGCGCGGACGGTCTGGCGGCACGCGGCGAGCAGCGCATCGACGTCGAGCGGACCCTCGATGAGGAAGCTGCGCTGGTTCAGGTAGACGTCGGAGTCGCCGTCGTACAGGCTGTGGAACAGAATGCCCTGCTGCAGCGGGGACAGCTCGTAGATGTCTTCGACATCGCCGGCGCTCATCGTGACTCCCTTGCTCCGCGATTTCGGCCGAGCGTTCCGTCGAGCGCGTGACGGTCTCGTCGGTGCTCCCCGAGGAGGTCCGGCTGCCTGGCAGCAACGGTACTGACTGAGACGATCGCCGTTGCGTCCCGTGAAGGAGTGACGGGCACGCACACCTGGGCCGGCGGGTTTCGCTCGTCGCCCATTCAGGTGACTCCACGCTCGGAGTCGCCGGCGCCTAGCGTCGGTGCACGAGTGGCAGATCCTGCCCCAGCGACCTGCGATCGGAAGGCGGGGCTGAAGTCGTGCTTCGGATTGATGGGCGCCTGCGGTGAGCGACACCGGGACCGTGACGCGGCCGGCGACCGCCGAGCCGGCCATCAGTGACCTCATCCGCACGCAGGCGCGTTCCGGCGGTGACCGCGATGCGCTGGTCGACCTCGTCGACGGTGCGCGGATGCCGCTGAGCTATGCCGGGCTGGTCGACCGGGTAGACGCCCTGGCGTACCGGCTGCGCGCCAACGGTGTCGGGCCGGAGCAACCGGTCGCCGTCCTGCTCGACCGCTCCCTCGACACGGTTGTCGCGATGCTGGCGGTGCTCGCGGCCGGCGGCGCGTACTGCCCGCTCGACGTCACCGCCCCGGACGCGCGAACCGTGGCGATCGTGCGGCGCCTCGGCGCCCGGGTCGCGATCGCGAACCGGGCGGACGCGGGCCGGTTGCCCGCCGGTACCACGGTGGTGGATCCGACCGCCGCCGGGCCGGCCGAGCCTTTCCCGGCGGTACCCCCGGACCCGGACACGCTCGCCTACGTGCTGCACACGTCCGGCTCGACCGGCGTGCCCAAGGGCGTCGCGATGACCCACCGCGGGCTCTCCCGGCTGATCCGCTGGCAGATCGCCAGCGGATCACCGGGGCTGCGGACGCTGCAGTTCACCGCGACCTCCTTCGACGTGACGTTCCAGGAGGTGTTGTCGACGCTGGCGACCGGCGGCTGCCTGGTCGTCGCGTCCGAGGACGTCCGCCGCGATCCGACCGCGCTACTCGACACGATCGTCGACCAGCGGATCCAACGGCTGTTCCTGCCCTACGTGGCCCTGCAGCTGATGGCGGTCGCGGCCGGCCGCCGCCCGGTGGTTCCGGTGTCGCTGCGGCACGTCGTCACCGCGGGAGAGCGACTGATCATCACCCCGGCCATCCGCGAGTTCTTCGCCACGATCCCGCACTGCCGGCTGGACAACCACTACGGGCCGACCGAGGCGCATCTGGTCACCAGCCTGACGCTGCCCGCCGACCCGGCCGGGTGGCCGGCGGTACCGTCCATCGGCGCGCCGGTGGACGAGGTCTCCTGCTGGGTGCTCGACGACCGGCTCCGCGCCGTCCCGGACGGGGAAGTCGGCGAGCTCTATGTGGGTGGGACCGGCCTGGCCCGGGGGTACCTGCACGATCCGGCCCGCACGGCGGAGCGGTTCGTGGCCGACCCGTTCGCGTCCGGCCCGTTCGCGTCCGGGTCCGGCGGGCGCCTCTACCGCACCGGCGACCTGGTGCGCGCGTCCGGCGAAGGGAACTTCGAGTTCATCGGCCGCGCCGACAGCCAGCTCAAGGTGCGCGGGTTCCGGGTGGAGCCGGCCGAGGTGGAGAACGCACTGCTCAGCCATCCGCGGGTGGACGCGGCCGCGGTGGGCCTGCGCGAGGTGGCCGACGGTGTCTGCGTGCTGGTCGGGTACCTGCAGACGGCCGGCCCGGTGTCGCATCGCGAGGTCACCGATCACGTACGGAGCCTGCTCCCGGCGTACATGGTCCCGGCGCGCTACCTCACCGTCACGACGATGCCCCGGACGGCGACCGGGAAGATCGACGGGAGGGCACTGGCCGCGCTCGAGTTGCCAGCCGTGGCCGACCCGCCGGCGGAGGCGGTACCAGCCGAGCGGTCGCCCGCTGGACCGTCGCTGACCGAGCTCATCACCGGCGTCTGGGTCCGGGTGCTCGGGCACGACGAGTTCGCCGTCGACGACGACTTCTTCGACGTCGGCGGGGACTCGCTGCTGGCCACGTGGGTGGTGGCCGAGCTGGGACAGGCGCTGGGGCGCCCGGTCGAGCTGTCCGCGTTCCTGGAGTACAGCACCGTCGAGGACCTGGCCGCCGCGCTGGCGACGGTGGCGTCCGGGCCGGCGCAGCGGCGCAGCTCGTCGCAGATCGTCACGCTGCGCCCCGGACCCTCCGGGCGCAGCCTCTACCTCGGGCATCCGCTCGGCGGCGAGCTCATCGGCTACCGGGAGCTGGCCCGTGCCTCGCAGGCCCCGGTCCGGCTGCTCGGGATCGGCTGGACCGGCGTGCCGCCCGCGTTCGGCAGCTCGCTCGCCGAGATCGCTGGTATCCACGTCGAGCAGCTGCGCACCATCGAGCCGGACGGGCCGTACCGGCTGGCGGGCTGGTCATTCGGCGGGGTGCTGGCGTACGAGATGGCGCAGCAGCTGGTCGCCGCGGGGTCCACAGTGGACTTCCTGGGCCTGTTCGACGCGAATCCGGTCATCGACCCGCTCACCGGCCTGGCCATGGCGCGGACACCCTTCCTGCGGTTGCTGGACGATGTGGTCGCCCGGCTCGACGACCCGACCACGACCGACGCCGACCTGGTCGAGCTGACTTCGAGCAGGACCTGGGTCCAGCTGATGGGGGCGCCGATCACGGCAGGGGCGTCGAGCGGGTACCTGCGGACCGCGCTGGACACCGCCCGGGCGTGCATGAACGCGGCGATGCGCTACCAGCCCCAGCCCTACCCCGGGCCGGTCCACCTCTTCCAGGCCGCGGGTGCCGGACCGGCCCGCCAGGCCGAGCTGGCCGCGGCCATCCGGAAGCTCTGCACCGGGCCGCTGACCGTCATACCGATCCCCGGGGACCACTGGGGGTTCATCAGAGGAGAACACGTCATCGAGGCGGCGAGGGAACTCGACGCCGCGCTGGAGCGTGTGGGTGCGGCAGGGAGTGCGAGTCATGGATCTTGAACAGGATCGGAAGACCTTCGCCGAGCAGGGGTACATCGGGCCGTTCACCCTCTGGGAACCGGAGGAGATGACCGCCTGGTGGAAGGTGCAGCGCAAGGCGCTGCTGGACCCGGCGAACAACGCGCGCAAGGTGTTCGACAACCCGGTGAACTACGACCGGCACCTGGACATCCCCGGACTGAGCAAGCTCGTCACCGAGCCGGAGATCGTCCGGCGGATGCAGGCGCTCATCGGCCCCGATGTCTTCTGCTGGCGTACCGAGTTCTTCCCCAAGAACCCCGGCGACTCCGGTACGGGATGGCACCAGGTCGAGACGTACGCGATCGGCGAGACGACCAAGGGCATGCTGGAGGCGACCGAGCACTCGCCGGACGCGCCGATGGAACTCACCGCGTGGGTGGCCTTCACCGAGGCGTCCAGGGAAAACGCGTGCATGAAGGTGATCCCGGGCAGCCACCGCCAGTGGCGCTACGACGAGCATGCGCCGATGAAGTGGAACGCAGCCGCGCGCGACAACTCCTTCTTCGGCTACAACTACAACGACATCAAGATCGACCAGAACTGGGATCCCGAGCAGGAGGACGTCCGCCACCTGGAGATGCGCGCCGGTGAGTTCTTCATCTTCACCGCGCGCTGCATCCACGGCTCGAACCCCAACACCAGCCGGCGGCAACGCATGGGCTTCGCGATCCGTGTGGTGCCCACGCATGTGCGGGTGTACGGCGGGATGACCGAGTTCGACGAGTTCGGTCACCACTTCGACCTGGACCGGCACGGCTGCGTACTCGTCGCCGGCGAGGACGAGTACCACCTCAACCGGGTGGCCCACGAGAACGCCTGGGGCGAGCCGTTCACCCCGGTGGACAGGTTGGAAGGGGTGGCGTGACCAGATGCGTACCCGGTACGTGACGACCCTTGACCTCGACGCCGAGCGCCTGGCGAAGGAGCTCGAGCTGAGCGCCACGTTCCACTACTCCGAGGCCTACAGCGACTACCTCTTCGGCGGTCCGTGGAAGAGCTGCATGCTCTGGGCCTGCGGTGGGGACAGTGGCGACGGGGTGATGACCAACTACGCCTACGACCGGCCGTCCACCTTCACCGGGTACGGCAGGCAGCTGCCGTACCTCCAGGAGCTCATCACGAAGACGGCGGACCTCACGCGACTCAACTTCGCGCGGTTGGCCGTCGTCGCCAACAGCGTCATCATCCCGCATCGCGACCTGCTCGAGTTCAGCGAGTTCCCGGACGAGTCACGCAACACCCATCGGCTGCACATCCCCCTCGTCACCAATGACGACTGTTTCTTCAGCGAGGGGAACACCGTGTTCCAGATGAAGCCGGGCGAGGTCTGGTTTCTCAATGCCGCGGGGATCCATTCCGTGGCGGCGCTGTCGAACGAGCCACGGATCCACCTGATTTTCGACTTCGTCGGTGTGCCGGGGCCCGGGCCGCTGGTCAAGGTGGCGGACGAAGGCCAGGAAATACCGGCCAGTCGCATCGTGAACCGGCCGCCGCTACCCGATTCGGACCGCGCCGACCTGCTGCGCCTGGCGGACGTGCTCACCCTGGACACCTTCAGCGAGGTCTTCAGCATCGTCATCAAGAAGCACTTCCGCTACGACGGCGGCGAGGACTTCGCCTGGAACACCATGACCGAGATCGCCCGCCGCTGCACGGACCCCGCCGTCCTGCCGCACACCCTCGAGCTGCACCGGTACTACACCCTCGAGCGATCCGCGTAAGGAGTGGATGAGCATGACCGCAACACTGTCCTTCGGCGACCGGCTGGCCGCCAGCCCGGTCTACCAGAACTTCCGCGACCACCCGTTCTTCGCGGCCGTGGACACCGCCGACCTCACCAAGGAGCAGGCCGCCACCCTGATCGAGCAGTGGTGGCACCCGCTGCACTACTTCCCGACCTTCCTCGCCCGCTGCGTGGCGGTGCTGCCGGACATCGCCTCGAAGAGCGCGATCACCCGGATCCTCAACCAGGAGACCGGCGGCGGAGAGGTGTCGCAGGCGCACGAGGTGATCTACGTGGACTCGATGGAGAAGTGCGGGTTCGACCGCGCCAGCGTCACCGGGACCACGCCGTTCCCGGAGACCGCGGCTCTCGTCGAGGGGTACCGGCGGGCGTCGGACGGGCGGGAGAGCGCCCTCGGCTTCATCTTCGCCACCGAGACCACGGACCTGCTCATGGTGTCGAGCATCGGTAAGGCGATCGAGCGGACCACCGGCATCTCCGACAACGAGTGGGTCAGCATCCACGTGGAGCAGGAGCCCGACCACGTGGAGGAGGCCAACCACGCGCTGCTGGCCGACTTCAGCGCCGAGCAGGAGGACGCGGTGTTCGCGGCGGCCAACGAGATGTGGCAGCTGTGGACGGCGTTCTTCGACCGTCTCGTGGTGGTGGCCGGCGTCAGGGCGACCGCTCCGGCGAGGTGAGCCGTGGACGACGTACGGGCCAGCTATCTGCGCTTCCCCGCGTGGACGCAGCACTTCTGGACCTGGCAGACCGGTAAGGCGCTGCCGGGGCAGCGGCCGGTCCTGCGCCACACCTGGGCGTCCTACCTAGCCGTGACGCTCACGTTGTTCCTCGCCGGCCTGACCGTCTCGACCCTCGCCGTGGCCCTGATGTTCCCGATGTGGTACCTCGCGCTACTGGCAGGCTGGCTGCTCACGGTCAACGGCGAACGGTTGATGGTCCTCGTCATCGCGCACCAGGCGCTGCACCGGCGCTTCTCCGGCAGGTCAGGTCTCGACTGGTTCTGGGGCGAGGCGGTGACGGTGCTGTCCGTCTTCCACACGTTCGGAGACTTCAAGGAGGAGCACTTCGACAACCACCACCGGCGGGAGGTCTTCGCAACCGAGGCCGACCCGCCGGTGCAGTTCCTGCTCAACCTCGGCTTCCGGCCCGGGCTCTCCCGGGCGGCGCTGTGGCGGCGCGCCTGGCTGGTGTTCCTGTCGCCGATCTTCTACTGGAACGGCTTCCTCGGCCGGGTCGGCAGCAACCTCAGGGGCCGCGGCTGGCGGATCCTCGGGTTCGCGGCGTGGATCGGATGGTGGCTCTCGCTACCGTTCTGGCTGCCGCACGGCACGCTCGTGCTGGTGCTCGCCTTCGTCCTGCCGGTCATCCTCTTCGCACAGCTCAGCGCGTTGCTGGACCGGCTGGGAGAGCACGAGTGGCTGGCGCCGCGGGTACCCGAGTACGGCCACCGCTTCTACACGGCGGCCGCGACCGCGGCCCGGTACTGCGGATCCCCGGTACCCGACCGGTCGTTGCCAGCCGGCGAGCAGCTCGTCGCGTGGCTGCGCTGGACCGCACTGACCCTGTTCTACCACCTGCCGTCGCGGCTACTCGTCGTGGTCGGGGACCTGCCCAACCACGACTACCACCACCGGTACCCGTCCACGCCGCAGTGGACGACGGCTGCCTACGCCCGCCAGCGGGACATCGACGCGGGTCCGGAGGGGCCGCCGTACCGGGAGGTCTGGGGCATGGCGGCGGCGATCGACCGGATGTTCCGGAGCCTGGCGAGCCGGGAGGAGAACCTGGGGGATGCGCTTTCATGTCGTTGACACGTTCGCGGACGAGCGGTTCGCGGGTAATCCGGCCGCCGTCGTACCGGCAGCGGCGTTCCCGCCCGACGACGTGATGCAAGGGATGGCCAGCTGGATCGGCCTTCCGACCACGGCGTTCGTGGTACCGGTCGCGCCCGCCGAGTACCGGGTGCGCTGGTTCACCCCGTACAAGGAGATCAACCTGTGCGGGCACGCCACCATCGCGAGTGCGCGGTACCTGTTCCGGCAGGCCGAGAACGCCGACCGCGCCACGCTGAAGTTCGTGTCGGACAACGGCACGCTGTACACCGAGCGGGTCAACGATCTCATCGCCATCGACCTGCCGAAGGCGGAGCTCACCGCGACCGCTCCGCCAGCCGGGCTCCTCGACGCGCTCGGTACCCACGCGGTCGCCTGTGCGGTGTCGAGCGACGACATCCTCGTCGAGGTCGAATCGGCCGCGGCGGTCGCGGCCGTCCGGCCGGATTTCGTCGCGCTCGCGGGGCAGCCCTTCCGCGGTCACATCGTCACGGCACGGGGCACGTCGGGTGCCGACTTCGTCTCGCGTACGTTCTTCCCGTCCCTCGGGGTGGACGAGGACCAGGTTTGCGTCACCGCGCACTGCAAGCTCACGCCGTTCTGGGCGGCACGGCTGAACCGGCGCCGGCTCACCGCGTTGCAGCTGTCCGAGCGCGGCGGCCGCCTGGAGGTGGAGGACGCCGGCGACCGGATCCGGGTGTTCGGCACGGCGGTACCGCGGGACGGCGCCCGCCCTCTCGCGCTTGAGGAGCTCGGCGCGCATTAGCCGGTCAGGCAGATCTGCGCGCGGAAGGAGGGGGCGCGGTGCATCGGCTGACGCTGACGCCGGAGGACAATGAAGTGCTGTCCCCGATGCTCACCGAGATCGCCAAGGGCTACGACTCGATCGAGAACGCCGAGCTGATCCGGCGGGCGCCGGTGCTCGCCCGGTCGTTGCCGGTGCATCTGCTGGAGTTCCTGGAGGAACACCGGATCGGTGAGCCGTCGGCGCTGTGCCTGGTCTCCGGTCTCGATGTGGACGAGGAGCGGCTCGGGCCCACACCCACGCACTGGCGGGACAGTCAATACAACTCTCCGGCGTTCCCGCAGGAGATCTTCTTCCTACTGTGCGGGTCCGTCCTCGGTGACGTGTTCGGTTGGGCGACCCAGCAGGACGGTCGCATCATGCACGACGTGCTCCCGATCAGGGGGCATGAGCACTACGAGATCGGCTCGAACAGCCTGCAGCACCTGTCCTGGCACACCGAGGACGCGTTCCACCCGTGCCGGGGCGACTACGTGGCGCTGATGTGCCTGAAGAACCCGGATCTCGTCGCGACGATGGTGTGCGACGCCGGCGACCTGGACTGGTCCACATTGGACATCGAGGCGTTGTTCGAACCCGAGTTCACGCAGATGCCCGACAACTCGCACCGGCCGCAGAACACCGGGGAGTCCACCGGCGATCCGACCGTCGACCGGCTTCGCGCACGCAGCTTCGAGCTGATCCAGTCGTGGAACGACCACCCGGTGAAGCGGCCGGTGCTCTTCGGCGACCGCCAGGACCCGTATCTGGCGCTGGACCCGTACCACATGAAGATCGAGGGTTGGCCGGAGCGGTCGTTGCGCGCGTTCCAGGGGTTGTGCGACCAGATCGAGGCGCACATGAAGGACGTGAGCCTGCGGCCCGGCGACTGCGTGTTCGTCGACAACTTCCGGGCGGTGCATGGGCGCAAGTCGTTCCGTCCGCGCTACGACGGCTCCGACCGGTGGCTCAAGCGGCTGAACATCACCCGTAACCTCCGCGGGTCGCGGGCCTGGCGGCGAGCCGCCGACGACCGCATCATCTACTGAGGCCGGGACTGGCCGGCGGCGGCGAGGCGCTCAGCGAAGTCGGTGAATGCGGCGGGGTCGGCGTTGCTGAGGCTGACCCGGAACGCACCTCGGTCGTCGGGCAGGAACGCGGTGCCGGGGATGACCAGCGTGTCGTACCTGATGGCGAGTTCGCGGACGACGTCGTCGGTGGCGCGTCCGGTGAACGGGTGGCGTACCCAGCCGAAGAACCCGCCGGCGGAGAGCAGCTCGAAACCGCCCGGCCGATCCGCCATCGCGGCAGCAAAGTACCGTCGCTTGTCGGCGACCTCCCGTGCGCGTGCGTGTCGCCAATCCCGGGCCGCGGTGAGACCGGCCCAGGCGGCCTCCTGTCCGATCCGCGGCGCGCAGATGGCGACGCAGTCGAGCAGCTTGGTCACCTCGCGGTTGAGCTCGGCCGATGCGACCACGGCCCCCACCCGGTACCCGGGGATGGCGAGGTCCTTGGAGAAGCTGTGCAGGCTGACCAGGGTCCGGGTCCACTCGGGGTCGGTGAACAGCGCGTGCGGCGGCTCGTCGGTGTCGCGGAACGAGCGGTACGTCTCGTCGAGGATCAGCGCGATGTCGTGTCGCCGGGCCACGTCCGCCAGGCTCGCGATCCGGTCCGGCTCGACCGTCACGCCGCTGGGGTTGCCCGGCGTCACCAGGACGATCGCCCGGGTGCGTGGGGTCAGCACGGCCTCGGCCGCGGCCGGGGTGGGTACCAGATCGCGTCCGGGTTCGAGGTAGACCGGGGTGATGCCGTTCATGCGCAGCCACATGTCGTGGTTGAAGTAGTAGGGCAGGGTGAGGACGATCTCCTCGCCCGGGTCGGCGAGGGCCGACGCGACGAGGCAGAACGCCTGGTTGCAGCCGGCGGTGATGACCACCTGCTCCGGGCGCACCGGCCCGCGGTACCCGCCGGAGAGCTCGGCGGCGAAGGCTTCACGCAGGTGGGGAAGCCCGGCGATCTCCACGTAGTCACCGCCATGCGGGTGCCGGGCGACCGAGACGATGTGCTCGATCACCTCGGGCGCCGTCGGGTACTGTGGCGCCGCCTGGGCCAGGTCGAGCAGCTCGCGTTCCTTGCCGCGCCGGTCGAGTAACGCGTATGCGGTGCCGATCGGGGAGTCGATCTCGTGGACCGTCCGGGGACTCAACCGCACGTGGTGCTCCCTTCCCGCGCCGGACTCCCTGGCGCGGTTACGCTGCCGATATCCTAGAGCGCGAGGCAGCAGCCGGCGCACACCTTGGGTTGGGGCAGGGTGAACGCGAGGCAGCAGGTCCTGCGGTGTACGGTCGGCTCGCCGGCGGGGCCGGGTACCAGCTCGATCAGGTCCGCGATGCCGAGCGCGTCCAGGAGGGTACCGATCTGCTCGACGGCCGAGCCGGGGACCGCGTCCGCGGCGCGGAGGATGCCGTGGGCGATGCCGGAGCTCAGCGAGCCGAGCAGGGTACGGGCGCCCACCCGCACGCGGGCCTGGATCGCGGCCAGCATCGGGGTGAGGTGTGCCTCGAGTAGGGACTCGCGCAGGGCCGCCAGCAGCTCGGCCTCACCACCCGCCACGCGCAGCCACGACACCCCGGATGACGCCAGCGGGTCGGACGACAGCACGGCGACGGCGACCGACCGCCGCAGCCCGAGCCGCAGCAGCCGGCCCTGGCCTTCGAAGCGCAGCAGCACGTCGGCCGGGCGCGGCAGCGGTACCCGCCGGGCCGATGCCCAGCCGACCACTGCGGGCAGGGCCAGCCAGTAGCTGTACGACTTCCAGGCCAGCGCCGCGGCGGCATGCGGGGAGGCCTGCCACCGGCGGCGCGCCGAGTCGAGCAGGTCGGGAAGCCGGGAGCCGTCGATCAACCGGGTCGCCGGAAACCAACCGGTGTCGTCGAGGACCAGCAGGCCCGGCGCCAGGCCGGGCCGGTCGTCCGCGCCGGACATCGAGCGCAACGTGGCGGTGACCGGCGCCAGCAGGTGCGCCGCGAGCACCCCATGCGGGACCACTGTGGACACGGTGCATCGCCCTCCCTCACGGAAAGGTCCCGGGCAGGCGAGTTCCGGCGGGTACGGCCAGCGAGAACGCCCGCCGGCGAGGTCGACGTTGCTGATCGTCAGCACCGCGCGGTGCCGACCGGCGTCACGCGGCCGGCATCACGGGTCCCGGGCCGCCCGCGTTCGGGTGGGTAGGTAGGTCCTCAACCAGCCGGCCGAGCAGGGCGGCCCGGGTGAGCTCGGCCTTGTTGCCGACTCCGAGCTTGGCTCGGATGCGCTTGACGTAGGTGTCGACGGTGTGCGGACTGATGCCCAGCCGGGTGGCGATCTGCCCGTGGGTCAGTCCCCGGGCGATCTGGCGCAGCACCTGCTCCTCGCGTTCGGAGAGGTGATAACTGGGCGGCTCGCGCTCGACGGGAGGTGGGCTGTCCCAGTCGCCGGGGCAGACGCGGGCTCCCGAGGTAACCGCCCGTACCGCTCTGACGATGCACTCGCCCGACTCCCGCTTGCTGATGACACCCGACGCTCCGGCCCGAAGGTAGGTGGCGCCCTCGGCGGCCGGCTCGTTGTTCAGCACCAGGACGGCCGTACACTTGGCCGCCTCGGTGATATGGGTCAGGTCGTCGGGTGGTGAAAGGGCATCGACGTCGATCAGTACCGCATCGGCGAGCCAGGATGGTTCTTCCTCGGGCGAGGTTCTCGCCGCGACTACTTTGATCCCGGCATTTGTCAGAGTGTGAACGAGGCCGACGATGAACATAGGTGAACTGGCAAGGATATCGGTCCGGATCACATTGCCCCCGCAATCGTGTCTGCACCCCAGTGTCTACGTCGTGCCGCTTGATCGACGGCTGGGTCTACCTCCTCTCACCGCCCGACGGCGTTCATGTGCCTACCGCTGGCAAAGCCAGCCGAGGAGATTATCTTGGCACAGATTTAACAACGTGGAAATTTGTTGACGACGCTAGCAGCACGCCTCTGGCAGACACCGGTCCCCGCTTTAGGGGACGATCGGTGACAACCGATCCCCCGACCGCCCGTGGTCGCCCCAATCGGGGACATGCCCGCCATCCGCGAAAGCTCCACGATGAACCCACGCGCGGCCCCGGCACGAGGCAGGTACGGACATGTCAAGTCAGGACCTCCGGAGCGATACCGCTGCAGTAGGCCCGACGGACACCGAGTTCACCGGCATCACCGGAGGCACCGTCGACGCGGCTGACCCGGCCGGCAGCCCGTCCGGCGGCGTATCACGCCGACGCTGGCGCTGGGTGCGACGGATCGCGCTGTGGCTGCTCGGCGTGGTTGTGGTATTGGCGCTGGTCGCCTCGGGACTGGTGGTTTGGTCGGTGCGCCGCAGCTCCCCGGAGTACGGCGGAACGGTCACCCTGCCCGGTCTCGCGGCGCCGGTGACCGTCTACCGCGACGCGTACGGCGTCCCCCAGGTGTACGCGTCCTCCGAGGAGGACCTGTTCAAGGCCCAGGGATACGTCACCGCCCAGGACCGCTTCTGGGAGATGGACCTGCGCCGGCACCTCACCTCCGGACGCCTCTCCGAGTTGTTCGGTGCATCGCTGGTGTCCACCGACGCGTTCCTGCGCACACTGGGCTGGCGGCGGGTCGCCGAGCAGGAGTGGCAGCTCATCTCGCCGCAGGCGAAGAGTTACCTGCGGGCGTACGCGGACGGGGTGAACGCCTGGATCGCCGACCACGGCGGCCGCGCGGCCTCCGGCGCGAAGAGCGTCGAGTACACGATTCTCGGCCTGCAGAACTCCGGCCTCACCGTGGAGAAATGGGATCCCGTCGACTCCGTTGCGTGGCTCAAGGCGATGGCGTGGGATCTGCGCGGCAACATGGGCGCCGAGATCGACCGGGCCAGCCTGCTCGCCCACGGCCTGACCCGGGACCAGATCGCCCAGCTCTACCCGGCGTACCCGTTCGAGCGGCATCATCCGATTGTCACCGGCGGCGCGGTGCGGGGCGGTGCCTTCCAGGCCGACGCGACATCCACCGCCGCTGTTGCGGCGTCGTACTCCGGTCCGGGGGCAACCATCACCGACCAGGTCTGGCGGGACGCGGCACCCGTGCTCGGCGCGCTGGGCGGCGCGGTGCGGTCAATGCCCAGCCTGCTGAACGGCATCGGCATCGGCATCGGCATCGGCTCGAACTCCTGGGTGGTCAGCGGCTCGTTGACCGCTTCCGGCAAGCCGCTGCTGGCCAACGACCCGCATCTGAGGCCATCGATACCGGGCATCTGGTACCAGGTGGGCCTGCACTGCGGCTGCCCGTTCAACGTGGCCGGCTTCTCGCTGTCCGGCATTCCCGGAGTGATCATCGGGCACAACGCACGGATCGCCTGGGGACTGACCAATCTCGGCCCCGACGTGACCGATCTCTATCTGGAAAAGATCGACGGCGAACGGTATTTCGACGGTACCGGCTGGCGCGACCTCGCCTCGCGGCAGGAGGTCATCAAGGTGGCCGGTGGAGCGCCGGTGTCCATCGAGGTGCGTGCCACCAGGCACGGACCGCTGCTGTCGGACCGGTCGGCGGACCTGCTCGGGATCGCGACGCGGCCGCCGGTGGACGCCTCCGGCTCGCAACGGCCACAGGTCGGGCCGGCCGCCACGCCAAGCCTCGACGCGGGCGCGCCCGGCGTGCCCGCGCAGGCCGCCTCGACGCCGTACGGGATCGCGCTGCGCTGGACCGCGCTCGACCCGGGACGTACCGTTGAAGCGCTTTTCGCCCTCGACAAGGCGGGCGACTGGACGGACTTCCGTGCCGCGGCGGCCCTGTTCGAGGTACCCGCGCAGAACATGATCTACGCCGACGTGGCCGGCAACATCGGCTATCAGGCGCCAGGGCGGATACCGATCCGGGGCAAGGGTGACGGCGGGTGGCCGGTACCCGGCTGGGATCCGGCGTACGACTGGACGGGCTACCTCCCGTTCACCGAGCTGCCGAACGTGCTCAACCCGCCGGACGGAGTGATCGTGACCGCCAACCAGGCGGTGGTCGGCCCGCAGTACCCCTACCTCATCACCGATGAGTGGTCCTACGGGTACCGGAGCCGGCGGATCTCCGACATGATCGCCGAGCGGACGGCGCGCGGGAAGCTGGGCGTGGAGGACATGCGTCAGATGCAGTTCGACAACCGCAACGATCTCGCCGCCGAGCTGGTACCGGCGCTGCTGGCCGCGCGGCTCGACGTGGGCGCCGGCAACCCCACTCTGGCCAAGGGGCGGGACCTGCTGAAGGACTGGGACTTCCAGCAGCCCGCCGAGTCGCCGCCCCGCACCTCGGCGGCCGCGGCTTTCTACAACGCCATCTTCCGGCACCTGCTGCTGCGTACCTTCGACGAGCTGCCCGCCGATCGCAAGCCCAACGGTGGCGACCGCTGGTGGGAGGTTCTCCGGTCGCTGCTGACCACGCCCACCTCGCCGTGGTGGGACGACAAGACCACCAGGAACACCGAGTCGATGAACGACATCCTCGTCGCCGCCATGAACGATGCCGTCGCCGAGCTGACCGATCGGCTCGGCGCCGATCCGGCCAAGTGGCGCTGGGGAGATCTCCACACGCTGACGCTCGAAAGCGACGGGCTCGGCCAGTCAGGCATTCAGCCGCTCGAATGGCTCTTCAACCGCGGCCCGGTACGGTTGGCCGGCGGCGGTGGCATCGTCAACGCGACCAGCTGGTCGACCGACCCGGGGTACGAGGTCAACTTCGCACCGTCCATGCGCATGATCGTCGACATGTCCAACCTGGACGCATCGCGCTGGGTCCAGCTGCCCGGCGCCTCCGGGCACGCGTTCCACCCCAACTACACCGACCAGCTGGAGCTGTGGCGCACCGGGCAGAACACGCCGATGCTCTGGACCCGATCGGACATCACCGCGGCGGCGAAGCACACCATGACTCTGGAGCCGGCCCGCACCGGATGAGCCCGGGCGCACGTAGGCCCGTCCCACGATCACCTCGAAACACCCGACGATACCGTGAGGGTCGTCCGGGCGGCCGAGGCCGGGCCGGCGCGCGCCGTGGATACCATGAGCGCACAGAGATCCCGACACTCGCGGGGAGGTACCTATGCCTCCGTTGCCGACGTTCCAGTTCCCGTTGCGTGTCGAGGCGGCACCGGATGACCTGGCCGGGCCGGAAGCGGTCGAGGAGTTCGCCCTCGATCTGCGCCGGGAGCTGGCCGACCTGGAGGTCACCCGGATCGACCAGGTGTCGGGTGGGCCGGCGCCGGAGGGCACCCGGGCGGTCGAA
>WNGE01000263.1_pt1 | contig 133605 bp, 116 predicted proteins | sample 5400651 | NCBI WGS metagenome assembly WNGE01 (sample SAMN13153370, study PRJNA577476) | soil metagenome | isolation source: 60 cm soil or saprolite under grassland replicate 2 | place: USA:California | collected 2016-06-15 | reverse complement strand
TGAGCTTCAATAGCTGACCGCGGTACTGCCTGGACAGCTTGGCGGCGCGGGCTTCTAGCCTCGCCAATGTCACATGTGAGTCAGCCGGGAGCAGCCCAACAGCCGAACTGTGGCTCGCGAGCCGAGCGGTCGGCGCCGCATCCGCGGCGGACGGGGCGAGCAGCGATCCGGCGACAATCGCGGCAACGGTCGCGACGCGCCGACTGAGACGAAGCGATCGTCCCTTAGCCGGGCAGTAGCTAGATGCGCGCACGTCACCACAAACTTTCGCCGGGCCGGGAAAGCTGATTTCGGAACATAGCACCCCATCGCCGCCCGCGTAGCCCGTTCCGTTGCTCCGCTCCCCGGCTAGTCGGCCTGCGGCGCTCGATTCTCACAGCGGCCGTGGCAAGCACCGGCGACGGCTACCGTAGGCCGGGTGCGAGTAGCGACCTGGAATGTGAACTCAGTCAAGCAGCGGGTGCCGCGGCTCCTGCCGTGGCTGGACCAGCGGCAGCCGGACGTGGTCTGCCTACAGGAGACCAAGCTCGCCAACGACGCGTTCGGCGAACTGCTCGGCGAGGATCTCGCAAGCCGCGGCTACGGTGTCGCCCTCCACGGCGAGGCGCGGTGGAACGGGGTGGCGATCCTCTCCCGGCTGGGACTGGACGATGTCGTGGCCGGAGTGCCTGACGCGCCCGGCTTCCCGAACCCAGAGGCGCGTGCGGTGTCGGCGGTGTGCGGCGGTGTCCGGATGCACTCGGTGTACGTGCCGAACGGGCGGGTGCCGGACTCCAGCCACTATCACTACAAGCTCGCCTGGCTGGCCGCGTTGCGAGAGATGGTCGCCGTCGGCCCTGAGGCCGCGATGGTATGCGGGGACATGAATATCGCGCCGGCCGACGCTGACGTGTTCGACCCGGACGCCTACGTCGGCCAGACCCACGTCACACCGCCGGAGCGGGCGGCGCTGGCCAAGCTGATGGCGCTGGGCCTGCGCGACGTCGTGCGGGATCGCTGGCCGTCCGAGCGGGTGTTCACCTACTGGGACTACCGCGCCGGAATGTTCCACCAGGATCTCGGGATGCGGATCGACCTGGTGCTGGCCACCGCTCCGGTGGCCAGCCGCGTGCGGGCGGCATGGGTGGACAGGCACGCACGCAAGGGCACAGGGCCGAGCGACCACGCCCCGGTGATCGTCGACCTGGACGAGGCGCCGGACGGGGACATCGGGCCCGTCGTGCCGCCGCCCTCCGCGGCGGCCGCCAAGCGGGGCTCGGTGAAGCTGCCCCAGTCACCCTGACCGGTCATCTGCCGCCGTCGCCGCTGGATGGCCGGCTATGGACCGTTCCCGCCGCGGTCCCGCAGTTCACGCAGATGCCGGTGGACGAATTCCGGGTCCAGGCCCTTGCCGTAGCCGACCGGCGGCGCGACCCCGCGCTTCACCCGCCGCCGCCGCCGGTAGCTGCGGCTCAGGCCGACGGCGAGCAACGCGATGGCGCCGGTGAACGGGCCGCCGACGAGCAACGCAGTGACCGCCCGGTTGACCGCGTTGTCGGCCATGGCATCGCTGGGGTCGGCGGGGTCGAAATAGACGCTCACGTTCTTCGATGACCCGAAGCCGCGCACGTCGACCGAGTAGTTCTGGCCGTGCCACCGGAAGAAAACGATCCCGCCCTGCTCGGTCCCGACGGCACGCTGACCGGTCCAAAGGATGTGATCCGGTGACTGGAGCTGCACGAACACCGCGATCAGGGTGAACACCAACAGCGCGACGGCCAGGCCGACGAACCAGCCGGCGCCGTCAAACCAGGCCGCAACGCGGGCGCGCACAGGACCAGTATGGAGCCGGTGGCGGGCCGTACGCCAGCGTGTTTACGGGCCGGCCGAGGGTGGTTGCCGCGGCTGGTGATCACATCGCCGCGCCCGGTTGCGGCCCTTGACAGCATCGGTCGGCAGGCAGATGCTCGGCCTTGGCAGCCAGAGCAAACGTCGCGGGTTTCCCCGGGGGAGATGCCTGCCAGGCCGAGGAGCCTCCCCAGGGAGTGACGATGAGCGGTGGCGAGAAGCTGTGCGCCGCGGTCGCAGCGGCGATCATGCTGGGACTCGGATCGGGGGGGCAGGGACTCGCGTCCAGCGCGACCGGCGACCTGTCGCCCAGCCGGCAGGCTATGACCGCGCCGGCGAGGTTAACCGTCGGCAATTGCCCCGCAGCGCATTTTCATACGATCCAGTCCGCGATCGACGCCGCTCGCCCGGGCGACACGGTGTTTGTCTGCCCAGGCACGTACGCGGAGGGCACGGGCGTCCGCGGCAGCAACGCGCTGACGATCACCAAGGACCTCAGCCTCATCGGCGCGGACGCTGACCACGTCACCGTCGTGCCGCGCACGAGTGCTTCCTCAGGCGGCCAGATCGCCGAGACCCATCCCAACATCCGCGACGGCAAGGGCGACATCGTGGCGGTCGTCGGCGGCACGAGCGAGCCCGTCACGGTCAACATCGCTGGCATCACCTTCAACGCCAACGGCGTGTACGCGACGGCTGGCGCGGTGTTTGTGGACGCGCAGGGCTCGATCAGCCGCTCGCGTGTCACCGGCCTCGACACCGATGAGAGCGCTAGCGGGTACAAGGTCCCAGGCGGCTTCCGCGGCAACGCCTTCGGATACGGCATCGCGGATGTCACCATGGCGACCAACGCCAGCCCCGCGGCGGTCCGCACGCTGCGGATCGACCACACCCGGGTCGACCACTACAACGCGATCGGCGTGCTCATCGACGGGGCCACGACCGACTACTCGCCTTATTCGCAGACCTCAACGGCTCTGGCGCCCTCCGGCGTGCAGAACAGGGGCGTCCTGACCAACGATGAGATCATCGGCCGCAATCTGTGCCAGAACTACAACGACCCGACCGCTGGCGGCCCGACGGTCATCGACGGTGATTGCGAGTACTCCGGCGGCAGCCAGCCGATCCCGCCGCCGCTTCCGCTGACGACCGGCCCTCTGTTCGGCCAGGACGGCGTTCGCGTGACGGCCGGCGCCTCCGTCCAGATGTCCGGGGACACCGTCTCCTCCAACCTCGTCAACGGGACAGGCGCTCCGATCCAGAGCGTCTTCGCCCCCACGCCCGATAACGACCCGTACTCGCTCGGCAACCACGCGGAGAACAACCAGAACCTGCGGCTGGGCGCCGGCGTGCGCATGGTGGGCGCGGCCGCGTCGACGATCTCTGACAGCAACATCACCGACAACGCGTTCGGCGTGATCAACACGACCCTCGATGGCACAACAGCCAACGCTGCACGGCCCGTGCTGGCCAGAAACGACTGGTGGGGGCTGCGCACAGGAGCGGTGACTATTCCGGCGCCGGGCCCTGCGGTGTGGCCCGACATCGCCAACCCGTCGCCGGCCACATACAACCCCCCCGTGCCTGAGAACCCGGTCAACGGCAGCCAGGTGGCCGACGCCAGTTGCCCGGCGGGAGTCGCCGACTCCGACGCCGTCACCTTCTGCCCCTACCGCGCCAGCGACCAGGCGGACACGCTCGGCGGCGAGCTGCCGGCGGCGGATGCGCCCGCCCCGGTCAGCGATCCGCCGAACTGCACGAACGCCATTGACTACGACCCGAACATCCCGACCTACGACGCCTTCTTCTCCACAACACTCGGCAGCGGCGCCACCGGCGACGGCCTGTCAGGCGCGGACCCGTCGGCCAAGAAGACCGCCGGCCTGACCGCGTACATGCGCGCGGTCGTCGACGCGATCAACAACAACCCGGCGAGCACGGGCGCCCGAGTCGCCGCCAAGATCGTCCAGGAGGGGGCGAGCGTCCTCGGCACACCCTTCGACTACGTGGTGATCGGCACGCCGGGCAATATCGCCAACCTCGACTCCGGCCGGGACGACCAGGCGTTCTGGCGCGGCGTCATCGACGGCACGACCTCGAAGGCCTCGGCGTTGTCGCAGGTGAGCAGTCGGCCGGGGTTCGCCTGGATCACCGGCGCGCCGCATGGGAACGAGCCCGCGGGCGGTGAGGCCTCGGTCAAGGAGCTCTACGAGCTCGCGGCCCGCACCGACTGCGGAAACGTGCGCAGGCTCAGCGCGCTTGACCTGTTCATCCAGCCCGTGACCGCGCCGGATGACCGTGACCACAATGTGCGCAGCACCGCGTGGAGCTTTGACCCGAACCGCGACCGCGGCACAATTCAGATGCCCGAGAACAGGGCGCTCTTCGCCGCGATCAACAGATATCCGGGCTTGTTCTTCATCGACGCGCACCAGCAGTCGTCGGGCTACTTCTTCCCGCCCGACCAGGACGCGGCACTGAACGAGATCTCGCACTTCGCGCTGGGCACGATCCAGAACGTGATCGGCCCCGCGATCCAGCAGACCTTCAACGACCAGAGCGCGCAGTACCGCAACTACAACACCTACGACCTGTTCGTGCCCGAGTACGGGGACACCGTGCCGTCACTGGTGATGGGTGGCGCCGGGATGACCTACGAGAAGGGCAACAACGAGAACTACGGCAAGCAGGTCTACGACCACTACCTCGCCATGGACACGACGGTGAACGTCGTCGCCGCGCAGAAGGCGAGCCTGCTCAGCGACTGGGTCAAGCAATGGCCGGAGGCCGTGGACCAGGGACAAAGCTGCACCGTGCAGGACAACACACAGGTCAGCCCGCCGGTCGTCGACCAGTACGAGATCGGGCAGAGTTCGATCGACCAGAACCCCAACGTCAGCGTCTGCGGCTACTACTACCTGCCGGGCCGCCATTCTGGCGACGTGGCCCAGACGATCAAGGATCTGCAGGACGCCGGAGTCAAGGTCTACAAACTCGATCAGGCTGTCACCGTCCCCGCCGCGCACCAGTTCGGCCAATTCGACATCAACGCCGTGCAGGGCACGGGGTCACCTGACCTGACGCAGACGGTGACGTTGCCGACCGGGTCCCTGTACATCCCGCTCGCCCAGGGCGCCAAGCACTGGATCCAGGCCGTTCTTGGCGAGAACCCTTACCTTCCCTTCAACTACTTCTACGACGAGGTCACATGGTCCTACTCGTTGCTGCGCGGTTTCGCCGGCGACGGGTTCCTCACCCAGCAGCTGCCCGCCGGCGCGTCGATGACCCTGATCGCCGACCCCCACCAGGGCACGGCGCCCGGGTCCGCGCAGCCGGTGTACGCCTTCAACACCGACTCGATGGCCGGCCTCGCGATGGTCAATCAGCTACTCAACCAGGGCGCGGATGTCGCCCGCTCGGCGGTGGCCTTTGACGCTGGCGGCGCCCATTTCGACTCAGGCGCCGCCCTGGTGTCCGGGTCCTCGGTCGACCTGGCCACGCTCAACTCCGACGCCGCCACCTGGCAGACGCCCGTCTACGGGCTGAGTTCCTACCCGGTGGACCACTACGCGCTCGGTCTGCCGAAGATCGCGGTCTACACGGGCGGCGCGGCCGTGCCCACCAACCCGGCGTTCCACGGGACAGGTGACGGCCAGTGCACGTCCAGGAGCTACTGCGAAGTGATGTTCGCGTTGACGCGCAGGGAGGGAGTCCCGACCGCTCAGATCGGCCAGGTGACCTCCACGGATCTCGCGAACGGCACGCTGAGCAGCGGCGGCTTCACCGTGCTGATCGATCCCGACTCCGCGATCTCGGCGACGACGCCGACCGGATCGGCGGGCACCCCGGCGCAGGCGGTGCAGGCGTTCGTCAACGCGGGCGGCACCTTCGTCGGCACCAACAACGGTGGTGCGACAAGCGCGCGCAACGCCGGCGTCACCGCGCTGAACACCAACACGGTCAGCGGCATCAGCACGCCGGGCTCGACCTTTGACGCGACGTGGGCGACCTCCGACCCGGCGGGCTGGGGCTTCGATTCCGGCGGCTGGGTCTACCGTGAGTCGAGCAGCGACCCGAACTTCGACCCGAACACGCTCGCAGGTGGCGGCGTGATCCCCGCCGCGACGGCCGTGTCGACCTACGCGCCGGCCGGCGACTGCGGCGGCCCGGCCGGTTTTGGCAACTGCTACGGCTTCGAGGTCAACGCCAACGCGAACCTCCCCGGCCGGCCAGCCGTCGTTGACCAGCCGTTCGGCGCCGGCCATGCGATCATGCTCGGGTTCGACGCCTGGTACCGCGCCTGGTCGGCAGCGGAAGAGCGGCTCGTGCTGAACGGCGTCCTCTATCCCGCGGGTTCGGCCATTCCACCGGGCTCGGCACTGGCCGAGCCGGCGATGGCCGCCGCGCACGCCGTGCCAAACGCCCGCCCGATCGCGGCCGACCGCCTGCCGCGCGTAACGAGCCGGCCAGTGCGGCCGAGCGGCGGCGCCGAGGGCAACGACGTGGTCATCAGGGTCCGGCCGGGCCAGGCTAGCTTGCTGCGCAGCGCGGTGAGCGCGGCCGCGTTGCCGGAGCAGATCAGGGCGCGCATGCACTACGTCACGACGCCGACCAGCTATGAACTCGTGATCAAGGGCGTGCGCACGGGCGACTTCGAGCAGCGCAGCACGTGGGAGAACCCGTTCATGGGCGCCATCGCCGAATGGAAGATCAAGCTGCTACTTGGCCAGCTATAGCTGTCAGGTGGCGCACGCGGAACCTTCGACCGTCCGTAAGGAGCGTGACATGCGGCTGCGTTTGGTGTTAGCCCTGGCAGGCCTTCTGGTGGCGACAGCGGCGGTGGGGCCTGCCCACCCCGTTCGGTCGAACCTTCGAGCGCCAGACCGGCACGCGCGGGCGGCAGACGCCGGGTCGGCGAGCCAAGACGCGGGCGCGGGCGCGGAGCAGGATCCGGCGGTCTATCTGGACGACAAGTTCACCTCGGGCCAGCCGGTGACTCAAGCCCAGATCAAACGGGCCATCGCCCAGGCGCAAGCCATCCCAACCGACCCGGTCGGGGCATGGCGGCTTGTCGGGCCGTCGAACATCGGGGCGAGGGTGACCGACCTGGTCGTCGACCCGAGTGTGCCGAACTCGCTCTACGTCGCCGCGTCCGGAGGCGGCGTATGGAAGAGCGCGGACGCGGGCACGACGTTCACGCCAGCCTGGCCGGCCGCCTTCCCGCAGACGATCGGCGCCCTGGCGATGGGCCCCGACGGCACGCTGTGGGCAGGCACCGGCGAGGCTAACCCATCAGGCGGTGGCCTGACCTTCTTCGGCGACGGCGTGTACAAGTCGACGGACGGCGGCAAGACCTGGCTGCACTGGGGACTGCCCGACAGCGCCGCCATCGGGAGAATAGTCGTCGATCCCACAAACCCGGGCCGGGTGTTCGCCGCGGCTTCCGGCTCGATTTCCTACCGCGCCGGCCAGCGCGGCATTTACCGGCTGACCAACGGCGGCCAGGACTGGAAGCTCGTCCTCGCCCCGCCGAACGCGACGACCGGCGGCATAGACATCGGGATCGACCCGGCGAACCCCAACCGGGTCTACGCGGCCATGTGGGATCACCACCGCGACAACGGCGCCCGCACCTACGGAGGCGTCGGCTCCGGGCTGTACCGTTCGGATGACGGTGGCGACACCTGGACCAGGCTGAGCAACGTTGTCGGGCCCCCGTGCAGCTTCGACCAGACAGGCAGCGGGTTGACCAGCGACCCGAGCCTCGGACGCATCGGCGTCGCGATCGCCCCGTCCGACCCGAACCGGGTCTACACGGTGTTCGGCTCGCCGTTCGGGCCGGACAAGGGATTTTACGTCTCGAGCGACGGCGGCGACTCGTTCGCGTGCGGCGGGCGGCCCGGCGCTTCGGCCGGCTACCAGTGGTGGTTCGGGCGGCTGTGGGTCGATCCGAGGGACGAGAATCACGTGTTCAGCGCCGACATCAGCCTGCGTGAGTCGAACGACGCCGGCGTGACCTGGCACACCTCGAGCGGCCTGCACGCCGACCAGCACGCGATGGGCTGGGACCTCGCCGTCTCAGGCCGCGTCTACGTCGGCAACGACGGCGGAATCTCCAGGTCGGACCAGAACGGGGCGTCAGGAAGCTGGATTCACGCGACATACGAGCCGTGGAACCAGTCCTACCACCTCGCCGTGGCCAACGACGACCCGACGAGGCTCGCGACGGGCCTGCAGGACAACGGCAGCGTCCGCACATGGACGGCGGACTCGCCACCGTCGGACCTGAGCCAGTGGAATTCCTTCAACGGCGGCGACGGCCACTACGTGGTGATCGATCCGACCGACCACTCCTACTACTACACGTGCTTCCAGCCCGTGCCGCCGCGACAGGACTGTTCCGGCTTCCACGACGAGGCGGGCGTGACCGCACGGTGGAGCTTCCCCAACACGGTCTGGCCGAGCGACATGCGCTGGACGACGGACACACCGCTGGTGATGGACCCGAGCGACCCCGCGGTCCTCTACGTGGGCGGGACCGTGCTCGGCCGCTCGGCCGACCGCGGGCACACCTTCTCGGTGATCAGCCCGCCCGACCCGGACAGCCTGCCCGGCCTGCCACCCCCAGACGAGCAGGATCAGGGGCCGTTCTACGCCAACGAGTACGCCACGATCAGCGCGATCGCGCCGTCGAAGACGGCGCCAAGCACGATCTACGTCGGCACGGACACCGGACGCGTGTGGAAGACGACCGACCTCGGCGCGAGCTGGGCCCGGCTCCAGGGCCTTCCCAGCCGGTGGGTAAACGCGATCGTGGTCGACCCGAGGGACGCCAACCACGCGTTCATCGCGTTCTCCGGCTATCGCGAAGGCGACAACGCGGCGAACGTGTGGGCGACCGACGACGGCGGCCAGACGTGGCACAACATCAGCGGCAACCTGCCGAACGCCCCCGTGGAGATGCTCGCCTACGACCCGCCCGCCAACCAGCTCTACGCGGCGACCGACCTCGGCCTGTTCTACCTGAAGAACGGCGATAAGAACTGGGCCAGGCTCGGGACGGGTCTGCCCGACACGCCCGTGCTCGACGTGAAGCTCTCCGGCGACCGCCAGACCGTGTACGCGGCGACGTTCGGGCGCAGCGTATGGAGGCTGTCGCTGCCCGGCTAGCGGCGCTAGGCGCGCGCCCAAAGCCGGCGTGCGCGCTGCAGCCGGTGTGACACGCCCGCGCGGCCGTTAGGGATAAATTATTCCGAACGGCTCACGCGTCGTGTCACAGTCCTGCCCGTGCCGCCGGGCTTCCCGCGATCCAGCGCGCGATCGGGTCGCCATGAGTAACGACACGATGCGTGACCGAAGGTACGATTCATTGCGCATCGGTCGTTTCGGTGGACGGGACGTTGGGTTCCGTTCGCCTGGGCGAGGGGACCACAGCATGGCATCCCGGTTTCGCGCATGGGCAGTGCTTGCCGTTGTCTGCTTGGCGTTGCTCGCCGGGCGCGCGGCGGCTGCTGACCCGGCGGGCACGGCCGGGCGTGCCGCGCCCCACGCCCGCGCCGCGTCCCACGCCCGCGCTGGTTTGGCCGCGGCAGGTTCCGCGTGCGATCCGACCGCGAGCCTGCGGCCGTCCGGCCCGCCGAGCGTGCCGCCCGGCTCCTATATGGCCACGATCCGCGCTCGCGGACATCTGATCGCGGGCGTGGACGCCAGCACGTACCGCTTCGGCTATCTCAACCCCTTCAACACAAAGTTCGAGGGGTTCGACATCGACATGCTGCATGCCGTCGCCGCGGCCATCTTCGGCGACCCGAACAAGATCCAGTTCAAGTCCATCCCTGACGCGGAGCGGATACCTGCCATCCAGTCCGGTTCTGTCGACATCGTGGCGCACACGATGACCATCACCTGCGAACGGCTGCAGCTTGTCGACTTCTCCACCGTCTACTTCGACGCCGGGCAGCGGGTGCTCGTGCAGAGCAACTCGCCTGCCAAGAGCATCGGTGACCTCGGCAAGAAGAAGGTGTGCGCGACAAAGGGATCGTCGTCTCTTGCCCGGGTCGCCGCCGCGCCATCCCATCCGGTCCCTGTGGCGGTCACCTACTGGACAGACTGCCTGGTGCTGCTGCAGCAGGGCGAGGTGGACGCTGTCTCCACCGACGATTCGATCCTGGCGGGCCTTGCGGCGCAGGATCCCTTCACCCGCCTGGTCGGCCCGCGGTTCAGCGATGAGCCCTACGGACTGGCCATCTCTGTTCAGCACCCCGACTTCGTCAGGTTCGTCAACGCGGTGCTTGAGCGGATCCGCGCGGACGGCCGGTGGGCGGCCAGCTACGCCCACTGGTTCGGCGGCCCAGCCCCCGCGCCGCCGCGGGCACGGTACAAGGGGTAAGCGATGACCTCCACCCTCGGGGCGTCCCGCGGCGCCGCCTCCGGATCGCCAGAACCCGCTGCCACGTCCTCGGCCAGGCCCTCGCTCACGCGCGTGCTGCGCGCAGGAACAACGCCCGGGCGGCTGTGGCTGCTGCTTGTCGGGCTGGTCGCGCTCAGCCTGCTCTGGGGGGCAGTGGCGGCATGGTCTGTGGCGCAGGCCGACTCCGCCGCGACGGACATGGCGACCGCGAGCGAGCCGCTCAGCGTCGACGCGCAGCAGATATACCGCTCGCTTTCTGACGCGGACGCCACGGCGACGACGGCCTTCCTCGCCGGCGGCGTGGCGCCCCGCGCAGCGCGCCTGCGGTATGCCGCGGACCTCGCCCGGGTGGCCACCGATCTGCAGGCCGCGACCGCGGCGGCCGGAAGCCCGGCGGTAAGGTCCCGGCTGTCCGTCCTTTCTGTGAACCTCCCCGTCTACGCCGGTGAGGTGGAGACGGCCCGCGCCAACAACCGGCTTGGCCTGCCACTGGGCGCCGCCTATCTGCGCGAGGCCTCAACGCTGATGCGCGCCACGATGCTCCCCGCTGCCCGTGACGTCTACACGATGGAGAACGCTCACCTCGCCGCCGTCGGCCGCCAGGCGACCCGCCTGCCGATCCTGGCCGTGGCGGCTGCCGCGCTCATCGGCGTCGCGTTCTTCCTGGCGCAGCGCAGGCTGGCCCGCCGCACCCACCGGGTGCTCAACGCCGGCCTGGTGATCGCCTCGGTGGTGGGCGTCGCCTCGCTGCTCTGGCTGCTGACCGCCTTCGGCGTGGCACGGGGCGACCTGCTCAACGCGCGTGACCGCGGGTCGGCGCCTGTCGAGGCATTCGCCCGGGCGGACATCGCCGCTTTGCGCGCGCGCGGTGACGAGAGCCTGACCTTGATCGCCCGCAGCGGTGACGACGCGTTCCAGCAGGACTTTGTTTCTGTGCGAAGCCAGCTTGGCCCCGGCCCAGGCACGCTGCTTGGCACCGCGGCGGCGGCCGCGGCGCGCGGTCCGGGCGCGGGGTCGGCCGGCGCCGCCAAGCGCGACGCGCCCGCATGGTACTCGGCCCATCAGCGGGTCCGCTCACTTGACAACGGCGGCAATTACGACGGCGCGGTGAGGTTGTCGATCGGGTCGGGCGCGAACGATTCTGCCGCCCTGTTCGCGCGGCTGGACGCGGACCTCGTCGGCGGAATCGCTCGGGACCAGGCGGCGTTCGCCTCCGGCGTTCGGGCGGGCCGCGGCGCGTTCACCGGCCTGGAGGCTGGAGTGATCGTGGCATCCCTGGTGATGGCCGTGGCCTGCGCGCGGGGGCTGACCCGGCGCATTGCGGAGTACCGGTGACCGGGCGGGGCCGATGACGATGACGGTGACGATGACGCGCGCGGAAGCGGCGGACGCCGTCGCCGCGGCCACCGCCGAACGGGATCGGATCCAGGCCAACCTGCTGGACCTGGAGGCCAGTTTCGGCATGCGGCTGCTCGCCGGTGCGAAACTGACCGGCGTGACCAAGGCGCGCTGGGACGCGGCGACGGCCGACGTGGCAGCGATGTGGGAGCTGTTCACGGCGTATTCGGGCGTGGTCGACCGCGCCGCGCAGGTGCTGAGCGGGATGGGCCGCTCGGCGGGGCAGGATCTGATCGAGATCACCTCGCTGCTCACCGGAGCGTCGGTTCGGCTGGCCAGGTCCGCACCGCCGCTGGCCCGCCGTGCCCTCACCGACCCCGGGTACACCGAGCGCACGGTGGCCGCGGCGGTCAGGGAGATGGCCGAGCCGTTCGCACGGGTGAGCGAGATGGCGAGCACGGCCGAGAGCGTGTGGACCGAGGCCAGCGACCGGCTGGAGCGGATCGCGTCCGCGCTTGGCCAGGCACGTAAAGGCGCCGCCGGTCTCGCTGACGATCCGCTCGAGGGCGCGCTCACTGTCGCCGACGCGGAACTGCGCAGCCTGCGCGGCGTGCTGGACTCCGATCCTCTCGCGCTGTGGCAGCACAGCGCGATGGATACCGGCAGGCTGGACCGCCTTGCGGAGCAGGTTCGCACGACAGCGGCGCGGGTCGCCGAGCTCGCGGCCTTGCGCGATGACGCTGAGCGGCAGATCTCTGCCGTGACCGCGGCGGTTGCCAGCGCGCGCGAGGCATGGCACGACGCGCGCGCCGCCCGGGGGCGAAGCGCGGAGAAGATCGTTTCTTCCGCGCTGCCGCCGGCGCAGCCAGCCGACGTCGCCGCCGAGCTGGACGGGCGGCTTGCCGAGCTTGAACCGCTCAAGGCGGCTGGCCGGTGGCCGCGGCTCGCGGCAGAGCTTGAGGCGATCGGCAGACAGGCGGCGAAGCAGGCGCAGCGGTGCAGGGAGATCGAACGGGCCGCGGTGGCCCTGCTGGAAAGGCGCGAGGAGTTGCGCGGTCTGCTCGGCGCCTATCAGGCCAAGGGCGACCGTCTCGGCGCGGCGGAGGATCCGGCTCTGGATGCGTGTTTGCAGCGTGCCCGGGCGCTGCTGTGGGTCGCGCCGTGCGATCTGGACGCGGCTGCCGAAGCGGTGGCGGCCTACCAGCGTGGTGTGCTGGCGTTGCGCGGAGGAGGTACGCGGAGATGACGGCGTGCGCCTATAACGGCTGCACAGGAACGATCGAGGACGGTTACTGCAGCGTCTGCGGGCTTGCGCCCGCCAAGCAGGGTCCGTCAGCGGCGGTGCCGCAGGGCTCGGCGCCGGTGTCCGTGACAGGCTCGGCGAGGTCCGTGCGGAGCGTGCCGCTCGGCGTGCCCGGCGCCAGCACGAGGACCGGGGCGTCGAGCGGCCGAGCGTCCCGCGGCTGGCTGGGCGCGGGGCTGGTGGAGGTTCCTCCGGTGCCCGCGCGCGATCCGTCCAGCGCGGTGCTCACCGATCCGAAGCTGGACGAGAACAAGAGGTTCTGCAGCAAGTGCAGGCGCCCGGTCGGGCGTGGCAGCGACGGCGCAGCAGGGCGCACGGAAGGATTTTGCCGCCACTGCGGAGCACCGTTTTCTTTCACGCCCAAGCTCGAGCGCGGTGAGATGGTCGGCGGCCAGTACGAGGTGCTCGGCTGCCTCGCCCACGGCGGGCTTGGCTGGATCTACCTGGCCATGGATCACAACCTTGGCAAGCGGTGGGTGGTGCTGAAGGGCCTGCTTGATGCGGGGGACGCTGACGCGTACGCGGCCGCGATCGCCGAACGGCGGTTCCTCGCCGAGGTGAAGCACCCCAACATCGTCGGTGTGTACAACTTCGTACAGCACAAGGACCGGAGCTCGGGGGAGACGGCCGGCTACATCGTGATGGAATACGTGGGCGGAAAATCGCTGAAGGAGATCGTCCTTGAGCGACGCGACGCCAGCGGGTCCCTGCCGCTTGGCCACGCGCTCGCGTTCGCGATCGAGGTGCTGCCCGCGCTGGGTTACCTGCACGACAGGGGCCTTGTCTACTGCGACTTCAAGCCGGACAACGTCATACAGACCGAGGAGCAGCTCAAGCTCATCGACATGGGCGGAGTCCGCCACATCGATGATGACGACAGCCCGATCTACGGGACCGTCGGCTACCAGGCGCCGGAGATCGCAAGCGAAGGGCCGTCGGTGTCGTCCGACCTCTATACGGTCGGTCGCACGCTCGCGGTGCTCACCCTGCGCTTCACCGGCTACACAACCACCTATCAGCACAGCCTGCCAGGCCCCGCTGACGCCCCGCTGCTCGCGGAACAGGAGTCCTACCGCCGGTCGCTGCTCCGCGCCACAGATCCCGACCCGCGGCGCAGGTTCGCCTCGGCGGCCGAGATGTCCGAGCAGCTCACCGGCGTCCTGCGCGAAGTGCTCTCGGTCGAAGACGGCCAGCCTCGCGCGGCGTTCTCCACGTTGTTCAGCTCCGAGTTGCAGGCTGTCGGCGTCGATCTCGAAGCGGCCGGGCAGGCCGACGCCGCGCGGCGGGGCATGCCGTCACCGGCCGAGATCGTGACGGGCATGCCGGTGCCGCTGGTCGACGCCGACGACCCGGCGGCCGCCTACCTGGCGACGCTGTCCGCACTCGACGTCGATCAGCAGGCGGTGACGCTGTCGGCTGCCGCCGCGGGTGCGCAAGGCGTGCCGAAGGATGTGGCCGAGTCGGCAGAACTTCGCCTGGCCCTCGCTCGCGCCCACATCGTGGCGGGTGAGGTGGCCGACGCGCAGATGATCTTGGCGCAGCTGGCGCAGCAGGGCCACGCGGACTGGCGGGCCGACTGGTATCAGGGCCTGTTGGCGCTGGCGGACGGGCGGCACGGCGAGGCGCGCGCCGCATTCACGGCATGCTACGACCGTTTTCCCGGCGAGCTCGCGCCGAAGCTGGGGCTGGCGTTCACCGCCGAGGCCGACGGCGACCATGGCGCGGCGGCGCGTTACTTCGAGGTGGTGTGGGCGGTCGACCGGTCCTACGTCAGCGCCGCGTTCGGCCTGGCCCGGTGCCGGCTCGCGTCCGGTGACCGGGCCGGCGCCATCGAGGCGCTTGGCTCGGTGCCGGAGACCTCGACCTATTACAGCGCGGCGCAAATCGCCGCGGTGCGGGCTGTGGTGGCCGGGCGCGACCCTGCCGAGCTCACCGCGGCGGAGCTTCATGAGGCGGGGAACCGGCTGGCGAGGCTGCGGCTCGACGCTGCCAGGCGCCAGGGCCTGGCGGCTGAAGTCCTGACGGCCGCGCTCGCGTGGGTGACGGCGGGCGCGTCGGCCACCGCCGGGGCGGGCGCGTCGGCCACCGCCGGGGCGGGTGCCGACGGCGAGCGGCTCCTTGACTGCGAGCTGACCGAGCGAGGTCTTCGGTTGGGCCTGGAGCGCAGCTATCGGTCGCTTGCCAGGCTCTTGCCGGGCAAAGACGCGCGGATCGAGCTTGTCGACAAGGCCAATGAGGTCCGTCCGAGGACGTGGTGGTGATGGGCGGCCCCGCCGCCGGCGCCTGCCCTGGCTGCGGTCAGCCCGTGGCCGCCGAGGACGGATTCTGCGAGGCCTGCGGGCGGGACCTGTACCCCATCACGGTGAGCGTCGGCGAACCCGGCCATGGTGGCCCATGTCCGGTCTGCGGGTCGCGGGTCGGCGCGGACGGCTACTGCGAGCAGTGCGGCCGCAAGGCGCCGTCCGGCAGCGACCACGTGGAGTTGGACAACGGGATGCTGGCCGGAATCACCGACCGCGGGCTACGGCATCGCCGCAACGAGGACGCGATGGCCATCGCCGCCACCGACACCTCGGCCGGCCCGGCGGCGGTCGCGGTGGTGTGCGACGGCGTCTCAACCTCCGCCCGTGCCGACGAGGCCGCCCTCGCCGCCGTGGGCTGTGCCGCGCGGGCGCTTGTCGCCGCGCTGCGCGCTGGCCCGGGCGACGCGGACGGCTGGCTGGAGGACGCCTCCGCGGCGGCGGCGCGGGCGGCGCATGAGGCCGTCGTGGGCCTGGCCACGCGGGCCGGCGATCCACCGTCGGCGACGTATGTCTCGGCGGTGGCGACCAACGACGCGGTGACGGTGTGCTGGGTTGGGGACAGTCGCGCCTACTGGCTGCCGGCCGGCTCGCCTGCGGCGGCGCAGCAGCTCACCAGGGATGACTCGCTGGCCGAAGAGCTGACCGCAGATGGCTCGCTCTCGGCTTCGCAGGCGCTTGACTCCCCGCAGGCTCATGTGATCACACGCTGGCTTGGTGCGGACGCGGGCGAGCTGGTCCCGCACGTGACGACGTTGCGGCCCACGGGGCAGGGTGTCGTGCTGCTCTGTTCGGACGGCCTGTGGAACTACCGGCCGGAAGCGGCCGACCTCGCCTCGCTGGCCCTCCCCGCCGCCTGCGCCGATCCGCTGGCCGCCGCTGCGTCGCTTGTGGCCTGCGCGCTCGACGCGGGCGGCCGGGACAACATCACCGTCGTGCTGATTCCGGTCCCGCCCGCGCGGCGCACGCCGGTCACCTCTCCACTCAAGCTGAGGAGCGCCGCCCATGAGCGAGCCTGACTTCACCGTCGAGGTTTTCCAGAACGAGTACCTCACGGAAGGAAGCGGCGAGGTCGATGTCATCGTCACGGTCGCCTCGTCGGGCCCGGCTGGCGTGGCGCGGTCGGCGGACACGCAGGCCGCCGAGGTGATCATCATCGACTGCTCGGCGTCGATGAGGGCGCCGCAGACCAAGATCGCAAGAGCACGGGAGGCGACATCAGCCGCCATCGACGCGATACGCGACGGCGTGGCCTTCGCGATCGTGCAAGGCACGCACGGGGCCGAGCAGGTCTATCCGCCCGGTCAAGGCATGGCCACGGCCAGCGCCAAGACCAGGCAGGACGCGAAGAAGCTCGTTGCCCGCCTGCAGCCACACGGAGGGACCGCCATCGGCCAATGGCTGCGCCTCGCCTACAGCCTGTTCAGCTCACAGCCCGCGACGCTACGTCATGCCATCCTGCTGACCGACGGCAAGAACGAGCATGAGACCCCCCAAGCGCTCGCCGCCGCGATCCGGCTCTGCGATGGGCTGTTCACCTGCGACTGCCGGGGCGTGGGAACGAACTGGGAGGTGAAGGAGCTCAGGCGGATCTCCACCGCGCTGCTTGGCACCGTCGACATCGTGCCCGATCCCGCCGATCTGGCGGCCGACTTCACCAAGATGATGAAGACCGCGATGGGCAAGGAGCTTGCCGACCTCTCGCTGCGCGTGTGGACACCCCAAAACGCGTCGATCCTGCAGGTCAAGCAGGTTGCGCCCACGGTCGAGGACCTTACCGGCAGGCGGGCGCCGCAGGACAAGCCGCAGCTCAGCGACTATCCGACGGGTGCGTGGGGCGCGGAGAGCCGCGACTATCACGTCCGGGTGAGAGTCGCACCGGCCGCGGTCGGGCAGGAGATGCTCGCCGCACGTGTCAGCCTGGTGCACGACTCGCCGTCCGGGCCGCAGGTCCTCTGCCAAGGGCTGGTCAAGGCCATCTGGACCGACGACGAGGCCTTGTCGACTCGAATCAACTCCCATGTCGCCCACTTCACCGGCCAGGCTGAGCTGGCAGACGCCATACAGGAAGGCCTCGAGGCCCGCAAGGTCGGCGACGAGCGCACCGCGGCGGTGCGACTGGGCCGAGCGGTGGTCCTCGCACACGAGTCGGGCAACGACGACACGGCCAAGCTGCTCGCCAAGGTGGTCGACGTCGTCGATCCGGCCACGGGAAAGGTCCGGCTCAAGGCCAAGGTCGCCGACGCCGACGAGATGGCGCTTGACACCCGGTCGACCAAGACGGTCCGAGTCAAGAAGTAGGCTGACACGATCATGACGACCTGCCCCTCGGGCCACGATTCGACGGCCACCGACTACTGCGATGTGTGCGGGATGCGGATGGCCGCTCCGGCGCCGTCCGCGGCCGCTCCGGCGCCGCCCGCGGATCCATCGCCTGGGTCGTCCGCGCCGTCCGTCGCGCCCGGGCCGTCCGTGGCACCAGGGTCGTCCGTCGCGGCAGGGCCGTCTGTGGCGTCAGGGCCGTCTGTGGCGTCCGGGCCGTCCGAGGCGCCAGGGCCGTCCGAGGCGCCCCAGCCGTCCTGCCCGCGCTGCGGCGCGAAGAAAGAGGGCCAGTTCTGCGAGACGTGCGGATTCGATTTCGACTCCCCCGTGGCCACTGGGCAGCCCGAACCGCCCGCGCACGGCTGGGCAGCGGTGGTGTCTGCCGACCGCGCCTACTATGACGCGCTGATCGCCGCTGGCGGGGCCGATGCCGCCGACCTGCCGTTCCCCGAGCCTTGCCCGCAGCGGCGATTCCCGCTCACCGGCGCGAGGATGCGCATCGGCAGGCGAAGCGCATCCCGCGGGCTTGAGCCGGAGGTGGATCTCTCGGGGCCGCCCACAGATCCGGGCGTCTCCCACCTGCAGGCGATCTTGATTCTCCAGCCGGGCGGGGGATGGGCGGTGATGGATCCAGGATCGGCGAACGGAACGCTGGTGAACGGCGCGGAGATCCCGGCCGGTGATCTCGTGCCGCTCGGCGACGGTGACCGAATCAATATTGGAGCGTGGACCTCGATCACGGTGCATGAGCCAACGGAAGGTGCCGGCAGGTAATGGCCATCGACTATCACGGGCACACGCGCCGCCTCGATTGGCAGGACTCCTCGATCAGACAGTGGGATTGCGCCGTCGTGTGGTCCGACCCCGCCCACCCGGACGCGGGCGTCGTCCTGGACTCCTCGGCGTTCTACCCGGGCGGCGGAGGGCAGCCACCGGATCACGGCGTCCTGCTCTGGCAGGGCGTGCAGACGCGTATCGTCGGCACCCGCAAAGGCGACGACCTGTTCCTGCTGCCCGCCGAAGGGGAACCGGTCCCGCCGCCGGGTGCCCGCGTCCGCGGAGCACTCGACGACGATCGGCGCAGCACTCTCATGCGGACCCATTCCGGCCTGCATGTGCTGTGCGGCACCGTCTTTCGTGATTTCGGCGCGCTTGTGACCGGCGGCAACATGGAACCCGGCGAGGCGCGGATGGATTTCAACTTGCCGGACATTCCTGCGGGCTTCAAGCAGACACTCGAAGATGCGGTGAACGCGGAAATAGCGGCGAACCGTAAAATCGACGTTCGCTGGCTTCCGCGCGCCGAAGCCCTCGCCATCCCTGACATCATCCGCACCCAGGACAAGCTCCCGCCGGAAACCGCCGAAATGAGGCTCGTCGACATCGTGGGCCTCGACGTGCAGGCCGACGGCGGCACCCACGTGGCGTCAACCAGTCAGATTGGCCGATTGCAGGTGCGGAAGGTGGAGAACAAGGGCCGGCAGAACCGCAGAGTGCGCATCAGGCTGGCCGATTCACCTGCCACATAACGCCCCGCTCACGTCTTTGTACGCCAGGGTGTTGTTCCGGCCCCCGAAATATCGGCTAATAACGACATTCCGGACCCTGCTGGCTTACCCAACGCGGCCCGGCGGTCCGTGGCGCCGGCCTGAGCTGGCGGCCGCCGCTGTGATGATTTCCTGCCTGTTCCGCAACGGCGGGACCGTGCGGCGGGAGAGTGCGGCGGGAGAGTGCGGCGGGACCGCGCGGCGAGGCCGGAAACCGGTGTCCCCCTTGGTGTGGAGGGCAGGAGCTTGAGTGTCACGCCGCTACGCAAGGTTGAGGGAGGTTTCCCCGGTCGGACCAGGCGGCCGCCGCGTGGTGGAGAGCGCGGGTTTTGAGGCATCGGCGCAGGATGTCGGCCTGCCTAGCGGCCGAGGTGAGCGGCGGCGAGGCGTTTCGGCACGACCATGCGCCACGCGTCGGTGACGAACTCGCGCATCTCGGCCAGATCGAGCGCGGCCATGCGCGCGTCGATCCAGTTGTAGCGCCGATCGCTGAGGCGGCACAGGCAGAATTTGGCCGGTTCCGCCGCGATGATCGCGGCGCGTTCTTCACGTGGGAAGCCAAAGCCCATGATCGTCTCATCGGGTGAGACGGTGGCGTAGACGATTCTGCCGACCCTGAACTTGACATAGTCGCGGATCAGATGCTCCTCGGTGCGTGGCAGCGACAGCGCCACGGCGCGCACGTCCTGCACGGTAACCATTGGGTGCCGCTCCTTCCTCCAGCGCAAGCTTCCGTACTTGTTCAGCCGCGATGGGTCGTGACCAGCCAGGCGGCGGCGCCGGCCCACACGCCATCGGGCCGCTGGCGGGCGGCGAACTCCCCGGCCATGCTGGCCAGCGCCCGTTCGGTCCGTGCGGTGTCGCCAATCTCGGCCATCACCGCGCGGATCCTGCGCATGCCGCCGATATAGGCCATCACATCCGCGACGCCGGTTCCCATCCAGGCCAGCTCCTCGACCGCTTCGACCCGGATGTCCGCGCATCCGGCTGCGGTGAGCAGATCCGCGACCCACCGCGGGTCGGCGAACGGGTCGTCGTCGGTCAGCTTCTGCGGCCCCGCGTGCGCCTGCAGCGCGCGGATCGGGATCGCGAAGATCTCGTTGACCATGTCGTCCTGCCAGCACAGGAAGGTCAGCCGGCCGCCGTGCCGGAGGGCAGCGACGATGTTGGCGAACGCCGCGGCCGGGTCGTCGAAGAAGATGGTGCCGAAACTGCTGATCACCACGTCGTAGAAATCTCGCTGCAGCGGGTGGACTTGGGCGTCGCCCTGCGCGAACGCGACGTTGGCCAGGCCGGCCTCGGCGGCGAGCCTGCGTGCGACCGCCAGCATGGGGCCGGAGATGTCGAGCCCGAGCACGCTGCCCTGCGTCGCACGCGCCGCCAGGATCGTCGTCTCGCCGCATCCGCAGCCAATGTCGAGCACCCGCTCACCACGCGAGATGCCCGCGGCCCTGAACAGGTGCGCGACGAGCCGCTGATGCCCCGCCACGTGCCTCTCGCGGTGGGCGATCCAGTGCTGGCCGCTTTCGCCGTTCCACCGCGCCGCCTGCGCGGCGTTTGTCGCCTCGCTCATGGTGGCGACCCTAGTCGAGTTGCTGGCGGGCAGGCCCGGCATAATTGTCCGCGTTGCGCAGATGGGGAGGCACAGACATTGCGCGCGGAGGGCAGGTGGGACCATGGCAGGTGAGCACGTCGCCGCTAGCGGCGAGCAGCGTGCGCTGCCAGCCGAACTCGACACGACGGTGGCGCACCCGGCCAGGGTCTATGACTACTGGCTTGGCGGCAAGGACAATTTCGCCGCAGACCGGGAGGCCGCGGAGCGTGTCCTCGAGGCGACGCCAGGCTTGCGGATGCGCGTCCGCGCGAACCGCGCCTTCCTGGCCCGCGTGGTGCGGTTTCTCGCCGGGGAAGCGGGCATCCGCCAGTTCCTCGACATCGGCACAGGGATTCCCACCGCGAACAACACCCACGAGGTGGCGCAGGCGGCGGCCCCGGATGCGCGCATCGTCTACGTCGACAACGACCCGATCGTGCTCACCCATGCGAGGGCGCTGCTCGCAAGCACGCCCGCCGGCGCCGTCGACTACCTGCAGGCGGATCTGCGCGAGCCGGAGAAGATCCTCGCAGGCGCCGCGGGCACCCTCGACTTCCAGCGGCCCGTCGCTGTCATGCTGCTCGGGATCCTGCACCTGATCCAGGACTCCGAGGACCCGTGGGGAACAGTGGCTGGCCTCATGGATGCCGTGCCATCCGGCAGCTACCTGGCGATCTCGCACCCGGCCATCGAGATCCACCCTGGCCAAGCGGAGGCGCAACGGCGCTACAACGAGCGGGTTTCCACGCCGCAGACGCTTCGCACGCAGGCCGAGGTCGCCCGGTTCTTTGACGGCCTTGACCTCGTGGCGCCCGGTCTTGTGCAGGTTCACCAGTGGCGGCCTGATCCTGGCGACTTCACGCCTGAGGGCACCGCGTCCGCGCACGGCGGCGTGGCACGTAAGCGCTAGTGGTCTGTCAGGGGGTCCTTTGAGCGAACGGCGTCCAGGCCCACGTTTCAGAACGTGACGCAGGGCAACGATTCTGTCGGTGTCCCGTTCTCGACGCTTGGGAGGCGCCGCCATGGTATCTCGCCGCCCGCGGAGCTTAGTGTTAGTTGCCGCGTCTGTCGCTTTGCTGGCGTCGGCGAACCTCGCCCAGTCCGTCCGTGCGCAAGCCGTCCAGGCCGGGACGGCTAAAGGCGCGGTCCGAGCGCAAGCCGCCGTCCAGGCCGGGATGGCTAAAGCCGCGGTCCGCGCGCAAGCCGCCGCGGTGGCCGGTGCCCTGACAGCTCGCCAGCGCAGCGTGCTCTACGGCATCGCGCGCGACACCTGGGCCTTCTACCGCGAAGACGTGGACCCGGCTACGCATCTGCCGCTGGACAACCTTGGGCCGGGCGCGGCCCGTGGCGCCTACACCTCGGCCGCCAACATCGGCGTCTACCTGTGGGCCGTGGTCGCCGCCCGCGACCTCGGCCTGATAAGCGGGCCGCGGGCACACTCCCTGGTTACCGCCACGCTCACCGCGGTGCGCGGGATCAAGCGCTTCGACGGCATGCTCTACCAGTGGTACGACACGACGACCGGCGACGTCATCCGCAACCCGGGCGATGTCGACTGCGCTAGCGAGCCGAATCCCGTCCCCGACAACTGCTACTTCCTGTCCGCGGTCGACAACGGCTGGTACGCCTCCGGCCTCATCGTGGTCCGCCAGGCGATGCCAGAACTGCGCGGCCTTGTCGATCGATTGATGGCCCCGATGAACTTCGCGTTGTTCTACGACGCCGGCCCGCAGACCGCGTGCAACACCAACGCGAACCTGCCGGGCAACCCCCCAACCGGCCAGATGTTCGGCGGTTTCTACGTCGGCCAGGGCCCAGCCGGCTATCACAACGGCGCGCTGTACAGCGACCCGCGGATCGCGATGTACGTCGGGATGGGTCTGCATCAGATGCCCGGCGACGTGTGGTGGCGATCCTGGCGTACGCTCCCACCGCCGCAGTGCCCGACCGATCCCGACTTCTCCTGGCAGGGCCAATGGCCGGTGGCCGGTTACTGGCAGACCTACACCGACCCGCAGTCAGGCAAGCCGTTCAACGTCTGGGAGGGCCATTACAGCTACCCGGGCACGTCCCTCACCTTCGTCCCGACGTGGGCGGGAGGCATGTTCGAGGGCCTTATGGCGAACCTGGTGGTGCCGGAGACCGTCTGGGGGCCGCGCAGCTTCGGGCTGAACGATCTGCGGTTCGCGCAGGTTCAGGTGAAATACGCGACGCAGGTGCTGAACTACCCGGTCTGGGGCATGTCGCCGTCAAGCACCCCCGACGACACAGGGAACTACGCGGGGTACGGCGTGGAGGGCCTCACCTTCCCGGCCGGCCAGGGGCTGTCGCAATGCCGCGGCTGCGCGACAGAGGACACGGTCACGCCGCATGCGTCGTTCCTGGCGCTTGGCCTGCTGCCCGGCGAGGCTTACCAGAACATCCAGGCCTTGCGCAGCCGCTACCCCGGCAGCTACACAAGCGACGGTGGGTTCTACGACGCGGTCAACCCGGTCACCGGCGCGGTCGGTCACCGCAGGCTCGTGCTCGACCAGTCGATGATCATGGCGGCGTTGGACGACGCGCTCAAGGGCGGCGCGCTGCAGCGCTACTTCGCCGATGATCCCGTCTCCTGGGCGGCCAAGCTGTACCTCTCGGACGAGACCATGTCGATTCACTAGGTGCCGCGCGGGACCTTGCGCACAACCCCGCCCCGACCTTCGTCACCTCTTCGCCGCCAAGGGTCCCGTCTCCCATCCCGGCGCTTACACCTGCGCAATTGCGAATGGTAGAGGTGGAATGTCCATCTGCATACAGCGCGTGATGGGCAGCAACGCGGCGCGGATGAGAAGAGGAGCAAACGATGACATTGGCACAGGAGCTGCGGCCCGAGCACGAACATGGCCTTGTCCGTGGCCGGGTGGCTTTGGTCACCGGCGGCACGCGCGGCATCGGGGCGGCCATCTGCAGGCACCTGGCCGCTGAGGGCGCGTCCATCGCGGCGGGCTTTCGCCGGCAAGAGGAGCAGGCGCAGAAGTTCCTTGCCAGCATGACGGCGGACTTTCCCGACGCGCGCATCACGCTCCACGAAGGCAACATCGGTTCGGCCGATGACTGCCGACGCGTCGTACGGGAGGTCATCGAGGAGCATGGAAGCCTCGACATCCTGGTCAACAACGCCGGGATCACCATCGACCGCACCGTCGCCAAGATGACTGACGAGGACTGGCAAAAGGTGCTCGCGGTCAACCTCTCCGGTGCCTTCTTCATCGCCCAGGCGGCGCTGGACCACATGCTCGGCCGCGGCACCGGCCGGATCATCAGCGTCTCCTCGGTCATCGGCGAGACAGGCAACATCGGTCAGGCCAACTACGCGGCATCCAAGTCCGGCCTCTTTGGCCTGACGAAATCACTGGCACGAGAGGCTCTGTTCCAGCTTCAGCGCGTTAACCGGCCTGTTGGCGACGGAGTCGGGCTGACGGTGAACGCGGTGACGCCTGGCTTCATCGCGACCGACATGCTCGCCACGATCCCGGAGAAGGTGCTCGACCGGATTCGGGGACAGATCCCAATCGGCCGCCTCGGCCGGCCCGAGGAGATCGCCCGGGTGGTCTCCTTCCTCGCCGCGGACGCCTCCGCGTACATCACAGGTCAGATCTGGGCCGTCAACGGCGGCTTGGACATGTGAGGAGAAGCCATGGACACCCATCCCGAGGTCCTGGTCCTGTCGGCGGTGCGGACCGCGATCGGCAAGTACGGGGGAGGACTTTCGAGCGTGCCTCCGTGCGACCTTGCCGCGCAGGTGATCCGTGACGCTGTTGCCCGCGCCGGGGTGGATCCGGCCGACGTCGGCCATGTCGTATTCGGTAACGTGATCCACACAGAGGTCAGGGACATGTACCTGAGCCGGGTCGCAGCGGTGAACGCGGGCATACCCGTCGAGACCCCCGCATTTACGGTGAACAGGCTCTGCGGAAGCGGGCTTCAGGCGATCGTCTCGGCGGCCCAGGCCATCCAGCTTGGCGACACCGAGGTCGCGGCGGCAGGCGGCGCTGAGTCTATGAGCCGAGGCCAGTACTGGCTTCCCAGCCTGCGGTGGGGGCAGCGAATGCGCGACGGCGTCGCGGTCGACGCCGTGGTTGGCGCGCTCACCGACCCGTTCGACGGTTGCCACATGGGCGTCACCGCCGAGAACGTGGCGACCGACTTCCACATAACCCGCGCCGACCAGGACGCTCTCGCCGTCGAGAGCCACCGGCGGGCGGCCGCGGCAGCGCAGGCGGGCTACTTCGACGAGCAGATCACGCCCGTGCAGGTCCGGACGAAGAAGGGCGCCGTGGCGGTCGCCGCTGATGAGCACGTCCGGCCGGGCGTGACCGTCGACGATCTCGCGAAGCTGCGCCCGGCCTTCGCTGACGGCGGCACGGTGACGGCGGGCAACGCTTCCGGCATCAACGACGCGGCGGCCGCAGTCGTGCTCGCGGACGCCGCGTTCGCCAGCCGCCGCGGCCTGCGCCCGCTCGGACGGCTCGTTGCCTACAGCCATGCAGGTGTCGAGCCCAGGGTCATGGGCATGGGCCCGGTGCCCGCGGCGCGTAAGGTCCTGGACCGGGCAGGGATCAAGCTCGACGAAATCGACGTCTTCGAGGTGAATGAGGCGTTCGCCGCACAGGCGCTCGCCGTCATTCGCGAGCTGGGCCTGCCGCCGGAGCGGACCAACCCCAACGGCAGTGGCGTCTCCCTCGGCCACCCGATCGGCGCGACCGGTGCCATCCTCGCTGTCAAGGCGCTCTACGAGCTGCGGCGGGTCGGCGGCAGGTACGCGCTTACCACCATGTGCATCGGCGGCGGGCAGGGCATCGCGGCCATTTTCGAGCGGATGTGACGGGTGCGGTTGGCAAATCAAGCGCTGCTTGATATAGTAAGCATAACTAAATACGAGGAGGACACAATGACTGACACCCGTACCATGGGCCAAGAGGTCCAAGGCCAGATTCTGGACACCGTCCGCAAGAGCCAAGAGGCGGTCATCGACGCGCTGAGGGTGTGGGCTGACGCGGTCCACTCGATCGCACCGCCGCTGCCGACGCTGAGCCCTGCCGTCGCGGACAGGCTGCCCAAGCCGGAAGACCTCGTGGCGAACGCCTACGACTTCGCCGAGAAACTGCTTGCCAGCCAGCGGAAGTTCGCCGAGGACGTGCTCCAGGTGACCGGGTCGGTGGTAGCCAAGAAGAATGACACAGCGAAGAAGTGACGCCCCTGTTCGCGGCGAACCCTGCTGTCACGGGTTCGCCGCGAGCGCGCGTGCGCTCACGCGCCCGCACGCGCGGACAGCCACACCGGGGCAGCGGTGACCGATCCATGGGACGCGCAGATGGAGGCGCTTGGCTCCTTCATCCGCAGCCAGCGCAAGCTCGCCAAGCTGTCGCTGCGGCAGCTTGCCGAGCTGACGAGCCTGTCCAACCCTTACCTGAGCCAGATCGAGCGCGGGCTGCACCAGCCTTCCGTGCGGGTCTTGAAGCTGCTCTCTGACGCCCTTAACGTCTCCGCGGAGACGCTGCTCGCGCAGGCGGGCCTGCTGAGCCACGACGTTTCCGGCGGAGCAGACGAGGCCGGGGCCGCCGTCGAGACCGCTATCCGCGCCGATCAGCGGCTGAGCGACGAGCAGAAGACCGCTCTGGTCGCGGTGTACCACAGCATGCTGCGGTCGTAGTTCTGGCGGCGAGCGGCGCCACCCTGGCCAGTGGCGTCATGATGGCAGGAGCGACACGGAGAGGGTGAGCATGGTGAGCACGATCGCTTCCGTCATCAACGGCCGCCCAGCCGAGGGCGCGCAGGCGCGCACGGTGGCTTCGCTGAACCCGTCCCGGCTCGCGGACGTCGTGGCCGAGGTCAAGCTCGGTGACGCCGCGACGTTCGGCGCGGCGTGCGCGGCTGCCAGGCGCGCGCAGCCGTCGTGGGCGCAGATCCCCGCGCCGGCCCGCGGCCGGACGGTCGCCGCGATTGGCCGCATTGTCGAGGCCAACAAGGAGTCTCTCGCCCGGCTGGTCACACGGGAGATTGGCAAACCCGCGCAGGAGGCGCTGGGCGAGGTTCAGGAGATCATCGACACCTGCGACTTCTTCCTCGGCGAGGGGCGGCGCCTTTACGGCCAGACCGTGCCTAGCGAGATGCCGGACAAGCAGCTGTTCACGTTCCGTGTCCCTGTTGGGGTTATCGCGGTTGTGACGGCTGGTAACTTCCCTGTCGCCGTCCCGTCCTGGTATCTGATCCCGGCCCTGGTGACAGGCAACACCGTCGTCTGGAAGCCCGCTGAATATGCCGCGGCCTCGGCCATGGGGCTGTTCGAGATGCTGCAAGCCGCGGGACTGCCCGATGGCGTGCTCAATGTCGTGCTCGCCGAGGGCGCGGAAACCTTCGCTGGCCTCGGGCAGGGCCTGCAAGCCGGCACGATCGACAAGATCGGGTTCACCGGGTCCACCGCCGTCGGCGCGCGCATTGGCGAGCTGGCCGGTCGTCACCTGCAGAGCCCTTGCCTGGAGCTGGGGGGCAAGAACCCGATGGTGGTGACGCCGAGCGCTGATCTCGCGGTGGCTGTGCAGGGTGCGCTGTTCTCCGGTTTCGGCACGGCCGGGCAGCGCTGCACATCCCTCGGAACGGTGATCGTACACGAGTCAGTCCACGACGAGTTCCTCGCCCAGATGGCGGCGGCCGTGTCTGCCGCGGCCATCGGCGACCCAACCCAAGACGTGCTCTACGGGCCGATGCTCGACCAGAAGTTCGCCGACCGCTTTGAGCAGTACCTGGCCTGGATCCAGCCACGGCACAAGGTTCTCGGATCCAGCGGGGTGGGCAGGGTCAGCGGCGCCAACCCCCGCGCCGGCTTCGTGGGCGACCCCGAGGCCGGGCTTTTCTATCACCCAACCATCGTCGATGGCCTGCACGGCAGCGATGCGCTGTTCCGCGAGGAGACATTCGGCCCGATCGTGGGAGTCACCAGCTACGCCAGGCTGGCCGACGCGATCGCGCTCGCCAACGCGCCCGGCTATGGCCTGTCGTCCAGCATCTATTCGAGCGACCCCGGTGAGGTTTTCCAGTTCCGCAGGGGCATCAGCGCCGGCATGGTCAGCGTCAACAACTCCACCTCAGGCGCGGAGGCGCATCTGCCGTTCGGCGGGAACGGCAAGTCGGGCAATGGCAGCCGCCAGTCCGGCATGTGGGTCCTCGACCAGTTCACCCGCTGGCAGGCGATGAACTGGGACTACTCCGGCCACCTGCAGCGCGCGCAAATGGACGTCAGGGGACTTGCCGCGGATCTCGGCTTCAGGCTTGAGAGCTGACCCGGCCCTGGCGGCAAGCGCCGGACAGACGGGACTGATTGCGACGTGACAGGTCCAGGAGTCCGCGGGATCGCGCTGCTGACGCTGGGCTACGCGGACTTGCCCAAGTCGGTGTCGGTGTATGGCGCCGCGGAAAGCGAGCGCCTGGTCGAGCCCGTGCCGGGCGTGCTGTTGCGGTGCGACGGCGGTTGGCTGCTGCTCGACACGGGGTTCAACGTGTCACTGATCAACGATCCGGCGCTGCGGCGCCGCTTTTACCCCGATCCACATGTGCGGCCGATTCTGCGGGGCGCCGGGGAGCCGCTGGCGGAGGCCCTGGACGCGGTGGGGCTCGACATCGGTGATGTCAGCGCGGTGGCGGTCAGCCATCTGCACCTCGATCACGCGGGCGGCCTGAAGCATTTCGCCGGCCGGGTGCCCGTGCATGCGCAGCGGGCGGAGCTGGAGTTCGGCATGTCCGCCCCGCATCCTCTTGCGGAGCGGAATGGGATCTTCCGTGTCGACTTCGACGATCCGCGCATCGACTGGCGGATCGCCGACGGCGATTCGGTCATCGCCGCCGGGGTGACCGCTGTCCTGACTGCGGGCCATACCCCCGGACATCAGAGTTTCGTCGTTGACATCGACGATGCGGCGGGGGGCGGGGGATTCGTGTTCGCCTTCGACGCGGCTGACCTGACCGAGAACATCGAACACGAGCTGCCCATCGGCACGACGGTCGATGTCCACCCGAGCGCAACGGTCGAACCGATTCGGCGGCTCAAGCAGATCGCGGCGGAGCGCGGCTACCGCCTCGTCCCCGGCCATGACCCCTTCGCCTGGCCGCGGCTCACCCAGGAACTCGCCGCCCGCTGGCCGAACCGGCCCTAGCCACCGGCGGCTTGTCCGCGAACGGCACCGCAGACGTCGCGGCCGGGGACTGCGCGGCCGGGGACCTGGCGGCCGGGGACGTGGCGGCCGGGAACGTCAAGGCCGGGACTAGCGCGCCGTCGATGTAGGTGACAGAGTTCGTCGGCAGCGCCGGTACACGCGGACCTGGCAGCACGATGCCGGCAAGGTTGAGCGGGTCGGCGGCCGATAGGGTGACTCGCTCGCCGTTGCGCCGCAGCTTGCGCACCGAGCGGAGAGCGTCGACCGCCTCGGCGAGGGCGAATTGCTCGCCGCTGAAGCCGGTGACGAACCGGCCACCGCGGATCGTCCCTCGCGCCTCCATGCGCCTGAACGCCCACAGCACGTCGCGCCAGGGCACGGCGAGGTTCTCGCGGACCACGAGGTCGCGGAAGACCACGCCCCATCGGGCGGCCAGTTGCTCAGCGACGGCCTCGGCAAGCTCGTCGGGGTCGCCCTCGGCCATCGCGTCGGGAAGCAGCGACCACCGCCCGGCCGACCCGCCGGTGAGGCCGGTTCTGCCGCGGCGCAACCGCCGCTCCGGCACCCGGGCATGGCTGCGGCGGCGCAGCAAGGACCTGACCGCGCGAAAGCCATCGGCGGTCACCAGGCCCCGGGCCACACAGTCCCACAAAGCTTCCTCGACCTCAGTGGGCAGCCGCCTCGTCAGCGTCGCGAGATCCGCCTGGAACAGCGCCCCGTGCTGACGGAGCGCGTCCAGCACATCGCGCGTGCGCCCAGGGCCGGGCTCGGCAGGCCTGCGATCGCCGCGGACCGCCCTGAGCAGCCACGATTGATCGTCCCGGATCATCAAGGTGATCGGAGTCACCCTGGACGGTGTCAGCCCACTGCGCCGCGGAACCTCGTCGAGGTCGCCGCTCCGCACTGACAGCCGTGCCCAGCTGACCTGGCCGGAAAGGCACAGGTCATCCAGCCATTCGCGCCGGTAGCCCGGCACCCGAGCAGCGAGGATGGCCTCTTCCCACGCGCCGGAGGCCAGCTCGAAACCCTGCAGTTGCTCGACGACCGCGAGCACGCCGAAGCGGCCCTCCCGGCCCGTGTCAGCGGCCACGTGCTGCCATCGCAACAGGAACCGCATGAAATCCTGGGCGGTCACAGGTTCGATCTCTCGCCGCAACCGCTGCTGTGTGTACGCGTGAATGCGAGCAAGCAACCGGCGGGCGCAGAACTCCTCGTCGCTGTCCGGACTGCCGGGCGCGGTGAAGCGGCCGCGGATGGCGAAGCCTTCCTGCTCGAGCAGGGCGAGCCCACGCTGCGCCTGCCCGCGCGCGAGCCCGGTCGCCAGCGACAAGTCGGCGACCGTCGACGGCCCGCGGCAATCGAGGTGACCGCGCAGCATTGCGGTCGCCGCGGCATCGGCCGCCGCCTCGGCCGCCACGTCCTCGGCATCTTCGTCGGCGGCCGTAGCCGCCGTCCCGGCGGCGTCCGTGGCGTCTGCTGGCATCCGGTGGTCGGGCGTCACCAGCGCCCCAGGGAACAACGACTCGACCGCCGACCGGCGTTCGACGGCGCACCACAGACCGCCGCCGCCCACGTCGACGGTGACGGCACGGCGGTCCTTGACGAGCGTGTCGAACCAGGGACGCCAGTCGGCTACCGGACGCAGGCCCAGCAGCATCATCAGCAGGTCGTGCAGCTCGTCGGCGTCCCGCGGGTCCGGCCGGACCTGCGCACGCACCCGTTCGATGGCGGCGGGATCCAGCCTGGCCAGATCGCGCGCCTCCACCGGCAGGCCCCGGCGTAGCTGCACCGCACGGCTGCGCCGCTCCTCGAGTGGCGCGTCATCCAGGAAGGTGAACGGCCGGCCGTTCAAGATCTCGTGAGCGAGCACTGAGGGCTCGGTCGTGTCGCGCACGACGACGCTGACCTTGCCGGACTCGATGGCGGCGACGAGACTTGCCAGGCCGTCGATGTCCATCGCCTCGTGCAGGCAGTCCTCGAGCGTCTGGCGGACGATGGGATGATCCGGAATCTCCAGCGGGCCGGGAGCGACGTTCTCCTGGCAGGCGGCCAGCGACGGGAAGACGGCTGCCATGAGATCGTCTGCCTCCATCCGCTGGATGGCCGGCGGGTTCTTTCTGCCGCCCCGCATCCGCAGCACGGCGAGCGAGCGGTTCAGGTTCCACCGCCATCGCGCCTGGAACATCGGCGAGGTGAGCACCGCCTGTCTGACCACGCTCTCCACCGTCGCGGACGCGAGGAACTTGGGCACGCGCTCGAGCGGGAAGCTGTGCTGCGGCCCAAGCGACAGCAAGACGGCGTCGTCGCTCGCCGCGGCCTGGAGTTCAAAGTCGAAGGTCACGCAGAATCGCTTGCGCAGCGCCAGCCCGAGCGCGCGGTTGAGCCGTGCGCCGAAGGGAGTGTGCCCGACGAGTTGCATGCCGCCGCTCTCGTCGAAGAACCGCTCGAGCACGATCGTGTCCATGGTCGGCATTGTCCCGAGCGCGGCGAGCCCGGCCGCCAGGTAGCGCACGATGGTGTCGGCCGCGGCCTGGCCGGTACCGCATTGCTCGGCGAGCCAGCGCAGGGCATCGTCTTGCCTGCCCGCGGCAAGCCGGTCACCGACGGCCTGGCGCAGGGCCGAGACCTCCTCGGAAAGCTCGCGCGTGCGCCCCGGCGCCTCCCCGAGCCAGAACGGCACCGACGGCGGCGCTCCATGCGCGTCCACCACCCGGACGATGCCGGGCTCCACCCGGCGGATGCGCCATGACGTGGTCCCGAGCAGGAACACATCGCCCGCCATGCTTTCGATCGCCCAGTCCTCGTTCACCGTGCCGACGGGCGTGGCGTCCGGCTCGGCCAGAACGCGGTAGTCGCCGAGTTCTGGAATGGCCCCGCCCGAGGTGAGCGCCGCCATCCGGGCGCCCCTGCGGCCCCGGAGCCGCCCGGTCACCCGATCACGGTGCAGGTAGGCGGCGCGGCGGCCACGACCGGTCCTGATCCCCTCGGAAACGAGGTCGACCACGTCCTCGTAGTCACGCAGCGACAGGTCGCGAAATGGCGCCGCACGCCTGACCAGATCGAACAGCTCCGCCTCCGGCCGGTCCGCGGCAGCGCACTCGGCCACCACCTGCTGGGCCAGGATGTCGAGCGGATGGGCGGGTACTACCAGCGCATCGAGTCGGCCGGAGCGCACGCCGCGCAGCAGGGCCGCACATTCAACCAGCTCGTCGCGCGAGGTCGGGTACAGCCGTCCCGCGGGCGTTCCAGTTCGGGTGTGGTTCGAGCGTCCCACCCGCTGCAGGAACGTGGCGAAGCTGCGCGGCGAGCCGATCTGGCAGACCAGCTGCACCGGCCCGACATCGATGCCGAGCTCGAGCGAGGCCGTCGCGACCAGGGCCCTCAGATCGCCCTGGCGCAGCCGGGACTCGACGCGGTAGCGCCGATCCTTGGACAGGCTCCCGTGGTGAGCGGCCACCTGGTCCTCACCGAGCCGTTCGCCGAGCTGGTGTGCCACGCGTTCGGCCATCCGCCGGGTGTTCACGAACACCAGCGTCGTCTTGCGCTGGCTCACCTGCGCGGCGATGAGGTCCAGAATCTGGGCCATCTGCTCGGCAGAGGGCACCGCGCCGAGCTCATCGTCGGGGAGTTCGAGTACGAGGTCAAGCGCACGGCGGTGCCCGACGTCCACGATCGCGCAGTTGGCGGCGCCGTCGGCGGACGTGCCGCCGGGGCCCGCGCCCACCAAGAGGCGGGCAACCGTCTCGATCGGGCGCTGCGTCGCCGACAGGCCGATCCGCTGCACCCGCGGGGGTGCGCCATCCACGAGGTCATCGAGGCGCTCCAGCGTCAGGGCAAGATGTGACCCGCGTTTGTTCCCCGCGACCGCGTGGATCTCATCGACGATCACCGTCCGCGTCCGCTGGAGCATGGCGCGGGTCCGGTCCGCGGTCACCAGAAGATAGAGCGACTCCGGGGTTGTGATGAGGAAGTTCGGCGGGTGCCTGAGCATCGCGGCGCGCTCGGAGGGGGTCGTGTCCCCGGTACGGACCGCGACCTGGATCGCCGGGCCGCCGGGGCTGGGGCCGCCGCGGGTGGGTCCGCGGGAGCTGGGGCCGCCGGGGTCGGGGCTGAGCCCGAGCTCCGCCGCGACCTCGGCGATTTCGCGCAGCGGCAGCTCGAGATTTTGGTGAATATCGACGGCCAGAGCCTTCAGCGGCGAGACGTACACAACCTGGGGGCCGTCACCCAGATCGGCTCCCGCCTCGTGTGCGCGGTAGAGCCGGTCGATGCAAACGAGGAACGCCGCCAGCGTCTTGCCCGAACCGGTGGGCGCCGCGATCAGCGTGTGACGACCCGCCGCGATCTCCCGCCAGCCGACGGCCTGCGGCTCGGTTGGCCCGGAAGGAAAGCGGCGCTCGAACCAGGTCCGAACGGCCGGATGGAACGACTCAAGCACGCCGCCACAGTACCCGCGACCACTGACAAAAGGCCGCCGTGCCTGACGGCGAGACGGCGAATGGGGCGGTCAGCGGACACCGCGCGGCCGGAACTGGATGCTGATCCGCGGCCCGGCGGCCCGTGCCGTCTTCGGTATGGCGTGTTCCCATGTGCGCTGGCAGCTGCCGCCCATCACCAGCAGGTCGCCATGGCCGAGGTCGTGACGGCGCGTGGGTCCGCCGCCTCGCGGGCGGAGCAGCAGCGCACGGGGCGCACCAACCGAGACGATCGCGACCATGGTGTCCTCAGTCCTACCGCGCCCGATCGTGTCGCCGTGCCACGCGACGCTGTCGCGGCCGTCACGGTACAGGCACAACCCGGCGGTGGCGAACGGCTCGCCTAGTTCCTGCCCGTAGTGCTCGCAAAGCGCCTGCCTGGCCTCATGCAGAACCGGGTCAGGAAGCGGCTGGTCCTCGGCGTAGAAACAGAGCAGCCGCGGGACGTCGACGATCCGGTCGTACATGTGCCTTTTCTCTGCGCGCCAGTGCACCACGTGGACCAGCCGATCGAACAGGGCGTCTGCTCGGGCGACCCAGCTTGGCCTGACGTCGATCCACGCCGCGTTGCCGAGGACCGTTCGCCTCACGGATGGGCCGAGCGGGCGCACGCCCGCCCCGACGCCCTCGCCTTCCTCGTCGCAAAGATCAAGCAACGAGCCCTGAAAAGCACCCGTCATGGGCCGAGTCTAACCCTGCTACAAACACATGTTCGATGGTCGTGCCCGGCGAGTGCGGCATCCGGGTAGCGCCGCGCCGCCAGTAAGCTCAGGGCGGTAGGAGGTCACGACGATGGCGGTAGCGGTCGATCGGCATCAGGGCCCGGTGCCGCGCGAGCGGGAGCTCCTCGCGCGAATGCGCGCCGACGGCCTTGACCCGCACGGTTGGGCCAACGGTCCCGGCGACACCTACGGCTGGCATGAGCACAGCTACGAGAAGGTGCTCTACTGCGTGCGCGGCCGTATCGTCTTCCACACCGAGGACGGCGACACCGATCTCGGTCCCGGGGATCGGATGGTCCTCCCGCCGCATACCCGGCACGCGGCCACCGTCGGCGCCGACGGCGTGCGCTGCGTCGAAGCGCCTCGCCAGCCCTGAATCGCCCCTTGGCGGCTCGCCACACTGCCTGCTCGCTCGGCGGTGCGCGCGCAGCGGTTGTCGCGTACTTCATCCTGCTGGGCACGGCCATGGCCACCTGGAGCTCACGCCTCCCGGCTATCAAGCACCAGCTCCACCTGAGCGATCGCGCGCTCGGTCTCGCGTTGTTCGCGGTTCCGTGCGGATCAGGCCTTGTCTTCCCGCTGGCTGGACGGGTCGCCGACCGATTCTGCGCCGCTGCCCTGCTTCGGGTCGCCGGGCCGCTGACCGCGGTGAGCCTGATCGGCCCGGGGGTGGCGCGCGGCTTCGGGTGGCTCATCGCCGCCCTGTTCAGCTACGGAGCGTCCGCCGGTCTGCTCGACGTGGCCATGAATGCCGCCGGCACCCGGCTGGAATGGGCCTACGGCCGCCCGATCATGTCGTCCTTGCACGCCAGTTACAGCCTGGCTGGGCTGTTTGGCGCCGGGCTCGGCGGCTTGTTCGCGGCAGCCGACGTCGGCCCCTTGCCGACGTTCACCACCGCGGCGGTGCCGCTGACGATCCTCGGGATCGCCGCGTCACGGTGGGTGATCACGCCCGGGGCGGATGTGCCGGGTCCGGCTTCGGCGGCGCCGGCCGTGGCGCACCCGGCAGTGCCGCACGCGATCCCAACGGACGCGACCGCAATGCACGCGGCCGCGGCGCGGTCGGCCCCCGTGCCGTCGGCCGGGAAGGTGGCGGCCCTCATCTGGGTTTTCGGCCTGCTGGCATTGTGCGGGCAGGTCGGTGAGGGGTCAGCGAACGACTGGAGCGCGGTCTACCTCCACGACAACCTCGGCGTCTCGTCAGGTTTCGCGGCAACCGGCTTGATCGCCTTCTCCATCGCCATGGCCGCCGGGCGCCTCGCCGGCGATGCCCTCGCGGCGCGGTTCGGCCCGGCGCCGCTGGTCCGGTGCAGTGGGCTGGTCGCCGCCGCAGGGCTCGGCGGCGGTCTGCTTGCCGGCAACCCGGTCTGCGGCGTCGCGGGGTTCGCGCTGCTTGGCGCGGGCCTCGCGGCCATCTTTCCGCAGCTTGTCGCCGCGGCCGGACGGCTCGACCCCGCGCACGCGGGGCGGAGCATTGCCCGCATCGCCGGCGCCGGCTACACCGGACTGCTCGGCGGGCCCGTTGTCATCGGCTTCGCCGCGGGCGGCGTTGGCCTGACGGCGGCGCTGCTGATCCCGGCTGGTCTCGCGCTCGTCGTGGCGGCCTTCGCCGGGGTCCTTCGCGCAGGCGCCGCCGCCAGGTCGTGCTAACGCGTATCAGCCGCCAGCGACGCCGCGCTCAATGCGGAACTCGTTGCCTTCAGGGTCGGCGAGCACCACCCAGCCCGAGGCGTCGGGCCGCCGCTGATCATCGACCAGGGTGGCGCCCAGGCCCATGACCCGCTGGATCTCGGCGTCCCTCGCGCGAGGCGCGGAGTCCGCGGGGGTGAGGTCCAGGTGAACACGGTTCTTGACCTGCTGCCTTGAGCGGCCCTTACGAAGAGCAGGTTGATGGATCCGTCTGGCGCGACAAGCAAGCCTTCTGGATCATCGGGATGATTGCTGTTGCTGGCTTCGCGGAATCCGGTGACCTGCGACCAGAATCCCGCGAGGAGATAAGGATCGGCGCAGTCGAAGGTGATGCTCCTGATCCGCACGGTTATGGGATGGCTCCTCAGTTTGGGAGCGCACCTACGGTCTCGGCGTCAGTGACCCGATCGCGGAGGCGCGAGACGGTTGACATGATCCAACGCACCTCCCTTCCTCGCGGTGTGCCGGGACCTGCCTTTGCTGTGTTCCGGACCTGCCTCGCGGTGCGGCCGTACCATGCCGGACGTTGCCACATCAGGCGCGGCGCCGCCACCGGTTATCCGGCGTCGGTCTCGGTTGGCCAGCCGGGTAGGATGCGGTTCTTCGATTGGCCTTTCACGGGCTACTTGGGATGGGCGGCGCGTCGATGAGCTGGCCGGTGACGGTCGCGGTGCTGGGTGCCGGTATGCGGGGACGCACCCTGTCCAGCTACGCGGAAGAGTTTCCCGATCGCGTTCGCGTGATCGCGGTGGCCGACCCCAAGGCCGACCGCCGCGACGCGCTGGCCGGCAGGCACGGCGTGCCAGCCAGCCGGCGGTTCGCCGACTGGCGCGACCTGGCCGGCCAACCCAGGCTTGCCGATGCTGCGCTGGTGGCAACTCCCGACCGCGAGCACGCCGGGCCGGGCCGCCGCCTGGCCGAACTCGGCTACGACGTGCTGCTGGAGAAGCCCATCGCGGCCACTCAGGCCGAATGCGTCGAGCTTGTCGAGGCGGTCGAGGTGACGGGCGTCGTGTTCGGGGTGTGCCACGTTCTGCGCTATACGCCATACACCGCCACGGTGGTGCGCGTCATCAAGGACGGCCGAATCGGCAGGCTCGTCGGTGTCGATCACCTGGAGCCGGTGGGCTGGTGGCATTTCGCGCACTCCTACGTGCGCGGCAACTGGCGGCGGTCAGACGAGTCCGGCCCTAGCTTGCTGACCAAGTGCTGCCACGATCTGGACTGGTTGCGCCACATCGTCGGCTGCTCGGCCTCGCGCGTGTTCAGTGTCGCCGGGCTGCGTCACTTCACCGAGGCCAACCGGCCCGCCGGGGCGGCGGAGCGGTGCGTTGACTGCGCAGTCGAGCAGCAGTGCCCGTACTCTGCGGTGCGGCTGTACCTCGGGTGCCTGGGTGACCCGGAGCGTGAGAGATGGCCACTGTCGGTGATCACGTCGCGCCCGGCCGAACCGGACGTTCGCCAGGCGCTGCGCGACGGGCCGTACGGCCGCTGCGTGTACGCGTGCGACAACGACGTCGCCGATCACCAAGTCGTCACCATCGAGTTCGCGGACGGGGTAGTCGCGACGCTGACGATGAGCGCGTTTACCCCGATGGGCCGTCGGCGGACCCGGATCATGGGTACCCGGGGCTGGCTTGAGGGCGATGGCCACCGGGTCACGGTGACCGATTTCGTGAGCGGGCAGGTCGAGGCCGTGGCACCCGCCGTCGGCCCGGCATCAGGCGGTGGCCACGGCCGTGGTCACGCAGGCGGTCGCCGCCGTGGTCACGGCGGCGGTCACGGTGGCGGCGACTTCGGTGTGATGGCCGCGTTCGCTGAAGCGGTGGCCACCCGCGACCGCTCGCTGATCCGCTCTAGTCCGAGAGAGTCGCTCGAAAGCCACCTGATGGCGTTTGCCGCGGAGCGCAGCCTGCTGACCGGTCGCGCCGAGCCGGTACCTTTGCCGCCTTCCAGTCAGCAGGCTCGCCAGGGCTGACACGCCCCGGTGGCTGGCGTGACAACGCGAGCCACCGGGACGGCCGCGTCTAGCGCTCTGCGGTGACGGGTCAGGTGGAGGCGCTGGTGATCACCGCGAACGGCGCACCGTAGGGGTCGGTGAGCAGGGCAAGGCGGCCCACCCCCTCGACGTCCTCGGCGGGCATGGACACCGAGCCGCCGTGCTCGGTGGTCTTGGCGACAACGGCGTCGCAGTCGGTCACCTCGAAATACGGCCGCCAGCGCGGCGTCATCCCTGCGCCGCCCATCTCGTCACTGATCCCCATGATCCCGCCCTGGCTGGCGTCCGGCCCGCTGTCGGCTGGCCGTACGACCGTGTAGGTGAACTCACCCATCGGCACGTCCTCGGTCACCCATCCGAACACCGACTGATAGAAGGCCTTCACCGTGGCCGGATCGGTGGTGTGCAACTCGGTCCAGCACAGTGTGTTCGCAACGGTCACCGCGTCCAGACCCTTGGTCTCACCGGGCTGCCAGACGGCGAACTGCGCGCCTGTCGGGTCGCTGAAGCCAGCCATCCGGCCCTGGGTGAACACGTCGAACGGCCCGAAGCGGACGGCGCCGCCGGCCTGCTCGACCGCCTTGGCTGTGGCGTCCGCGTCGGTCGTGTGGAAGTAAATGTTCCAGGACGGGCTCGCCCCCTGCTCGGTGAGCGGACCTAGGGCGGCGACGGTCTTCCCGTCGAGCGTGAACATGCCGTAGCCACCCGCGTCGGGTCCAGCGGACTGAAACTTCCAGCCGAACAGGGCGCCGTAGAAGGCGGCGGCCCCTTCGGTGTCAGTTGTTCCGAGGTCGACCCAGTTCGGTGCCCCGGGGACATAGTTGGTCGTGAGCATGCGTCATCCTCCACCCGTGTGCGTTTGCCGCGCCCGCCAGGTCATGGCGAACGTCCGTTGTGGTAATCCCAGCATTGCAGGTGCCTCTGACATTAACCGTGGCAGGGCCCTCACCAGCGGCAGCACGCGGGGCGGGCATACCGCTCGCGCCGGGCGGGTACGGGAAAGCCGAGGAAGGCGGACGGGAGGCGAGCCATGCGGCTGGGCAAGGAGTGCGCGACCGGATTCGTCGAGGACGACGTGACCGCGGCCGGGTCTGCGGCGGCCGAACACGGGCAGGCGGCGCGGGCGTCGGCGGCGGTAATGCCCGCGTCGGGACAGGCGCCGGGCGAGGCGACTGCGCCGGGTGAGGCCGGACAGGCGCTCGCGCCAGGTGCCGCGGAGCGGGAACTGGCGACCGCTGGCTGAGCTGTGTTTGGCAGGTCGGTTCCGCGGGAGCGGCCGGATCGCCCTTTCACGGGCTTCAAGCTGGCGCACGCGGTGCTGTCCGCGGACGGCCAGCGCGCGGGCTTCACAGGGCTTTCCATCGGCGCGCGCCGGGTGTACGGGGTGAGCGCCGAGGCGTCGTGCGTGTGGAACCGGCGGCACGCGCCACCAATACGCCGATGCGGTTGCGGCTTCTACTGCCTTGACTCGCTCGCCGAAGCGAACGCATTGAGCTGCGCGACCGAGAACCGGGCCGCTGTTCTGCTCGAGGTCGTCGCGTCAGGCCGGTTCATACGCTACGAACGCGGCCTGCGGTACAGCCGACAGCGGGTGCGGGCCGTCCGGCTCGGCGCGTGCGTGTGCGGTCGCCCGGCGAACGGGCTGGTCGACGCGGGGACCGGGGTTGTCGGCTGGCGGAACCTCGCGGCGGCCTGCCCGGCGTGCTACGGCGAGCGTGTGTGTCTCACGCTCCAGAAATTCGCCGCGCTCCTCGACGCCTCGGTTTGCGTGCGTTCCGGCCTCGGCGCGGACATCGCCGCCAGCGCGAACATCGCCACCAGGGCAGACAGGAGCACCGGCGGCGACACGGGAACCGGCGTGGACACGGCGATGCCGCCGGATGAGCCGGCTGGAGCGGGGCCAATTGCGGCGTCCGCCATTGCCATCCTGACCGCCGAGATCGCCCTCGTTCAGGCTCGCGTCGACAACCTGCAGGCGCAGGTTGATCGCTACCACCGGGGCCCAGACGGCCCGCGAGACGGACCGCCGTAGGTGGGAGCGGGCAGGCCCTACTGGTAGGGAACGTGGCGGCCAAGCAGGGTCAGGTCCGCTGGGGAGAGCCGGTCGCTGGCGGTCGCGGCCTGGTGCCAGTACGGGTAGATCAGCGGAGGAGCGCTGGCCTTGTCCAGCCGTTCCCGTTCTTCCTCGGTGAGGACCAGGTCGGCGGCGGCGAGATTGTCGGCAAGTTGCTCGTCCGTCCTCGCGCCTATGACCAGCGTGGTCACCGCGGGCTTGGCCAGCAGGTAGGCCAGCGCCACCCGGGCTGCTGAGACGCCGTGCTCCGCGCCAATGGCGATCAGGGCATCGACCGTGTCATACAGGACGTCCTGATCGCGGACCGGCGGTTCGTTCCAGTCCGTGAGCTGCCGCGAGCCCGCGGGCGCCTGCCCGTCTCTGCGGTATTTTCCTGACAGCAGTCCGCCAGCGAGCGGGCTCCAGACCAGCACGCCAAGGCCCTGGTCGACGGCGGCGGGAATCAATTCGTACTCTGCCTCGCGAGCCTGGAGCGAGTAGTAGATCTGCTGGCTGACGAACCGCGGCAGGTCAAGCCTGTCCGCTGTTGCGAGCGCTTTCATCAGCTGCCAGCCCGCATAGTTGGACGCCCCCACGTAGCGGACCTTGCCGGAACTCACCAGCAGGTCCAGCGCCCGAAGCGTCTCCTCCAGCGGTGTCAGCCCGTCCCATTCGTGCACCTGGTACAGGTCGATGTGATCGGTACCTAGCCGCCGCAGGCTGGCCTCGCAGCCGGAGACGATGTGATGCAGGGACAGGCCGGCGTCGTTGGGCCCTCGGCCCATGGGCATGCGTACCTTCGTGGCCACAAGCACCTCGTCGCGGCGGCCCGCCAAGACCTGGCCGAGGATCTCCTCCGACAGGCCGTCCGAATACACGTCGGCGGTGTCGATGAGGTTGATCCCTGCCGCCAGGCATTGATCAACCTGGCGGCGTGCCTCATCCAGGCCGGTGGTGCCGACGTTGGCGAAGACGCCCCGGCCGCCGAACGTCATGGTGCCCATGGTGAGAACGGAGACCCGCAGACCTGATCTGCCCAGTGCGCGATATTCCACACCACGACCCTATCGAGCCAGCCCGCTGGACAAGGGTGCGGAGCGTCAGGGCCGACAGGCAGACGCGCGACGGGTCAGGGCCGGCCGGGCGGCTGTGCCCAGGACGGCGGCTCGCTCTCCGGTCTCGGCGCGGGTCCCCATGGTGGACCGCCGCGCACCTGTTGCGGGCGGGCAGGCTGCTGCCACGGCGCGGCACCGGGATCAGGCGCGCGCGCCTCACCAGCCTCCCCAAGGCGGCCCGGGGCGCCGGGAGGAGGCGGCGCCCCCGGGCGGCCCGGCCACAGGCGGTATGCGGCCTCGGCGTAGCTGCGCTGGCCGAGCCCGGCATCGCTCGGCTGCCAGGGCGAGCCGGTGGGAAAGGTCGCGGGCGACACTGGAGGGAAGGTGGAGGGCGAGACCCCCGGCATGAACTGCGCCAGCATGTCGGGCGTCTCGTCCTCGGGCTGTTCGGCCGCCTGGCTGGACGACCTGGGCATGCGAGCGATCGCGGCGAGCGACATCACGAGCAAGGCCATCAGCACCAGTACGAAGCCGAGGATTACCTCGTTCACAAGGGTGGCCCTCAGGTGGATGCTCAGCACGGCTCTATGCCCTCCGATGACGGATAACACCGCATTGTGCCATTTGCGGGCCACGGACGTGCGGTTGATCCCCATTCAGCCGATCCTGGGGGCGCCCGAGCCGAGCCTCCACAGCGCCCGAGCCGAGCCTCCACAGCGCCCGAGCCGAGCCTCCACAGCGCCCGAGCCCGTCTCGGCCCCCGGCAGCCGTGCCACCGCGCCGCCCCGCGAAAGGTCGTTTGATCCCGAACGGCTGCCGCTCGCTGTCACCGCCGCGTGAGCAGCGTCGAGCACCTCGGCGAGTCCGCGTGCCACCTCGCGGTTCGCCGCGAGCCCGTTCGCGAGGCTCGGCGGCGCTACGGAAGCCCGTACTCGGTCAGGCCCATGCCACCTGCCGCGGTGAAGATGTAGCCATTGGCGAAGGCGCTCTGCGCGAAGACGGACCCATATGTGTGGAGGGTCCTGACGATCGTCCCGGTCGCCGAGTTGAACAGGTAGACGGCATTGGGGACGCTGGTGAAGTCGTATGTGCCCACGGCGATGACCCCGCCGCCGTTCATGGTGGGGCTGCCGAGCACGGCGTCCGGCAGGCCCGTCGCCCACGTGACGCTGCCGGTGCCGGGATTCACCCGGCGAAGTGAGCCGCGGTAGGCGACGCCGCCGATCGTGGTCGGGTCACCGGCTACAAAGAGGGACGAGCCGTTATAGATGGCGGCAGCCGAGCATTGGGCGACATCGGTGGAAGATGACTTGGCGCCGACGCGCAACTTCCACACCAAGCTCATGGTGCTTCTGTTGAGCGCGTAGTAGATGCCATTCTTGTTGCAGGCGCCCACATACGGGCCGAAGATGGTCGGTGAGCCACCGAAGTCGCCGTCGCCGCCGAGTTCTGCGTTCGGCACGGTGAATGAGCCGAGCTTTTGCAGCGTGTTTCCGTTGAGCTTGATGATCGAGACAGAGTCGAAGCGGTTTGTTGTGTTCTTGGGCTGGGTGCCCGTGCTTGCGTAGACGTAGCCGTCGCTGTCGACCGCCACGCTCGTCCAGACGCCTCCGCCAAGGTAACCCTGCGGCACGGTGAAGAACCGGGCGAACTCGGCGCCAGTCGCCTGGTTGTATCCCACCACCGCGCCGCGCGTCAGCGGCCGGTCGCACTGGGATGCGCTGCCGATGTATATCTTGCCGTTCGCGACCGTGGGAGACGACCACTGGAAATAGTCGCTCACCGTTGTCGAGGGAATGTCGATGACGGCGCGCCATTTCGTCGTGAGGTCGCTCGCCCGCAGCGCGTACAGGTAGCCGTTTGGGGCGCCGACGTACACGGTCTCTTGCCCGTCGGCGGGATCGGCGGCCACGGTGGCGGTGGAGATGAAGCCGCGGGCGGCACAGGTCAAGTGCGGCCGGTAGGCGATGAACCGCTTGGCAAGAACAGCCCCTGTGCTCTCGCTCAGTTTGTAGAAATAGCCGTTGTTGGCGCCGATGAACACCGCGCCGTCCGCGACCGTCGGGCTGGCGTAAAGCGCCGGACCTGGCTGGCCGGTCATGGTCGCCGCATCGCCCTTCCAGTGCCATTTCTTCACCAGCGCGCCGACATTGCTTGGCAGGATCGCCGTGTCCGCGGCGTTGTAGGACGAATGATCGCTACCGTGCAGGTAGGCCGGCCAATCGGTCGAGCTCACCGCCGATGCGGGCGAGGTGCCGACGGCTATGGCGGCGCAGGTGAGCGCGGCCAGGGCACCGGCGGACTTACGGAAACGCTTCGATGTCGACCGCTGCATGGCTACTCCCGGTGGCGGTGTGGCGACGACCCCCGGCCCCAAGGTCCCCTTGTGAGGCTGAAGTATAGAGTCGAAGGCCCGGACGGCGACACCCGGCCGGGGGGGCCGGGTTGGGGGCGCCGGGCCGGCACGTCGGCGCGCCGGAGTACCCGCCCGTTTCGTCGGGACAGCCGACCTGGATCAGGAGACGATGGAAACGCCGATGTCACGCAACCGAATGTGAAGCGGCTGGGCCGGGTGGACAGAGATCACGTGGCGGTCTGGGTGGCCGCGTATGAACGCGCGTGGCGGGCGGAAGGAACGCAGGCGCTTGCGCACGTCTTCGCGACCGACGCCACCTATCTGCAGGGACCCTATGAGGAGCCGACCCGCGGGCTCGCCGCGATCGCCAGAATGTGGGAGGCCGAACGCGACGGCCCAGACGAGTTGTTCGACATGGCCAGCGAAATTGTGGCGGTCGACGGAGGTACCGCCGTGGTGCGCGTCGAGGTCCGCTACGGCAATCCGGTCCACCAGGAGTACCGGGACCTGTGGGTCATACGTTTCGCAGCCGACGGGCGCTGCGCGGCCTTTGAAGAATGGCCGTTCTGGCCAGGTCAGCCATTCACCGCCGATCCCCGGGCCGGTTTCTAGCGAGCAGCCTCATACTGCGCGACGATCGAAGCCGGGATGCGGCCGCGTTCGCTCACCTTGAGGCCCCTGCCCTTGGCCCACTCGCGGATCTGCGCGCTCTGCTGGCGGCCGCCCGTGGCCTGCGGCTGCCGCTTACGCGCGCGGACCTGCACGGATGCCCGGCGGCCGTGTTCGATGAATGGGCCGACCTTCTCCCGCAGTTCCTTGGCGTGGTCGGGACACGCATCGATCTCATACGTGGTGCCATCGAATGAAAAGACGACCGTCTCCTGGCCCTCGGTCTCCCTGCTGTGCGGGAGGTCGCAGACGACCGAGACCTGGACTTTCTGAGCCATTACCCTCTCCTGACTCCTGGCTACCGCGAGGTTGTGAATTATTGTCAACCCGGCAATGAATAAGGTTATCGGCGCGCAATCGCATGTCAAGCAGCGTTGTCGTGTTTGGGTGAAGATTCCGGCGACGACTCACCTGACAAGGAGCCCACCCCGGTCCTCGGCCGGCGCTGCGGCCACCGGGTTGATCCGCATTGCGGAGCTATTGAGAAATGGGGCTCGGCAGCCGCTCCGATAAATGAGCACGGGTCGCGCCCGCGCGTGCTCGGCGGCCCGGGCCCCGTTTCGTGCTCAGCTCACCGGCGTTCCCGAGCGCGCGGTCAGGTCGGCGTAGCGGGCGATGAGCCGCTTGGTCATGGGCCCTGGCGCGCCGTCGGCGATGGTCCGCCCGTCGAGGGACGTCACAGGCGTGATGCCGCCCATGGTCCCGGTCACGAAGAGCTCGTCGGCATTGTAGAGCTGGGTGAGGGTGAAATCGCCGACCGCGCATGCAATGCCGTCGGCCGCGGCGAGTTCAAGCACGGCGGCGCGGGTGATGCCCTCCGGGCAGGCGGCGGTGCTTGGCGTGCCGAGCGTGCCCGCGTCCACCAAGAAGATATGCGTCGCGTTGGTCTCTGCCACGAATCCCCGCTGATCCAGCATGAGCGCGTCGTCTGCGCCGGCGACGTTCGCCGCCATCTTGGCGAGGATCGACGGGAGCAGGTTGTTGTGGTGAACCTTTGGGTCGAGACAGTCGGCGGGGGAGCGCCGAACGCTCGAGGTGATCAGCGCGATGCCGGCGGGATCGTAGACCGGCGGCTTGAACTCGGCGAGGACGATCAGCGTTGGGCCGTGGACGTTGAGCCGGGGATCCATGCCGCTGGTGATCTTCACGCCGCGCGTGAGGGTGAGGCGGATGTGTACGTCGTCGGTCATCTTGTTGGCGCGCAGCGTGCGGAGGATCTGCTCGGTGATCTCCTCATCGGGCGGTATCGCGGTGAACCCCAATGCCCTGGCCGACCGGCGCAGCCTGGCCAGATGCTCGCCGAGCCGGAAGATCCGTCCGCCCGTGACGCGCAGGCCCTCCCACACGGCGTCGCCGCCCTGGACTGCGGAGTCGAATGGGCTGACGCCGGCCTGGTCGCGGTGGCAGAGCCTGCCGCCCACGTTGACGATGAGGTCACGGTTCCGTTCATCGAAGGCCTGGAGCACGTGTTTCTCCCTCCGGTTCTTCCTGGGCATGGCCAGACGGCTCGCCGCGCCGGCGCTCCGCGCCGCTACGCCACCAGGCGGCTGGCGCGCATCGTCGCGTAGCAGGGCAGGCAGCGTTCGAGCAGCGGGCCGAGGTGGGCCGGAAGCGGGGCCGCTGGCGGGCGGTAGGGGCGGAAACCGGTCGAGCGCCACACGCTGCCGTACCAGTGCCGCGCCCACACGCCGTCGCTGCCGCGGGGCCCTGGCGGCCAGGAGAGCATGGCCGCGTCGAACGGCACGTCAAGCGCAGCGCACAGGGCGCGCAGCATCGGTTCCGGTCGGTCGAGAATGTCCCGCGCATCCACCACCGGCCCGCCGAACTCCTCGAAGATCTCCACCTGCTGCCGCAGGCCAAGATCGTCTAGGCTCGGCTCGGCGCGCACCTTCGCGTAGGAGGCGAGCAGTTCGCGCGGATCGCGGATGAGGAAGGCGTGCCGCAATGGCCGCAGCGCGGCGCGGTCGACCGACGCGAGCAGATGATGGGCCATGTGCTTCTGGTAGAAGATGGACCGGCCGGCCGGCAGCGGCGCGCCGGTGAGCGCGTCCAGCACCGTGCGCCAGCGGGTCGGCTGGCTGGCGATGATCTCATCGCGGCCCGGATGACACGCGGCGCTGCTCGCGAGGTAGAAGGCGTACAGCGGCTCGTCGACAACCACCGTGTCTGCCCGGTTCTCCCACGCCCGCATCAGGGCGGTTGAGATCGTCCGCGGTGGCGACCACATCGCTATCCGCGTCACCCCGGCCATGCCCGGTCTCCTTGATCGAGGTACTCACGCGATTCTCGCCGGCCGGCTGGTTCAGGTCGCGCCGCGCAGCCGTGCCCTGTCAGCCCGGGGGGCGACCCCCTGGAACCCCCCGGAGCGGCCCAGGGTCGCGCCCCCTGATCGGCCGCACGGCAGGTGCTGGTTCGCGCCGCGCAGCCGTTAGGGAGCGTGGGCGTCGGCCGTTGCAGACGGTGGCGCCGGCAGCTAGCGGCCACCGGTGTGTGCCCCGGCCGACCAGCGTTCCTCGATTCTGCCGACCCGCCAGATCGTCACGGCCACCACCCACGTCACGGCGAACAGGCCGACGATGAGGTAGCCCATGGTGTTGATGTCCAGCCTGGAGACCCAGGTCCAAAAGGCGCCGTCCAGCTTGTATTCGGACGCGATCAGGCTGAGGAGTTCGACGGTGCCGATGAGCAGGGCGACGGCCACCGACAGGCCGGTGATGATGATGTTGTAGTAGACCTTGCGTACCGGCTTGGAGAACGCCCAACCGTAGGCGAAATTCATGAACGACCCATCGATGGTGTCGAGCAGGCTCATGCCGGCGGCGAAGAGCACGGGAAGGCACAAGATCGCATACCAGGGCAGGCCTGACGCGGCGCCGCTGCCGGCCATGACGAGCAGTCCGACCTCGGTGGCGGTGTCGAAGCCAAGCCCGAACAGCAGGCCGACCGGGTACATGTGCCAGGGCCGCGTGATCGATCGCATCGCCCGGCCGAAGATCCGGTTCATGACTCCGCGGTTGCTCAGCTGCTCCTCGAGCGTGGCGTCGTCGTAGCTACCGCACCGCAGGTCGCGGAACACCCGGATGATGCCAACCAGAATGACCAGGTTGATCGCGGCGATGATGTACAAGAAGGTCCCGGACACCCCGGTCCCCACCAGGCCCGCGGCCTGGTGGAAGGCGGCGCCTCCGGTGCGCGCCGGGCCGATGAGGGCCTTGACGCCGAGGCTCAGCAGGAACGCAAGGGCGAACACGATGCTGGAGTGGCCCAGCGAGAAGAAGAGCCCGACCGACAGGGGGCGCTGCCCGTCGTTCATCAGCTTGCGGGTGGTGTTGTCGATCGCCGCGATGTGGTCAGCGTCGAAGGCGTGCCGCATGCCGAGGGTGTAGGCGGTGATCCCGATCCCGATCCCGAAGGTCTTGGCCCCGAGGCTGTAATGGCCGGGCACGACCAGAGCGAGCAACGTGAACCACCCGATCACGTGCAGCGCTACGATGGCCGCGATCATGCCGCCCACTCCGGCCCACTCCGGCCCGGTGAGCCGCAGTCGGGCACGGGGGAGCGCCAAGCCATGCGCCTCGGCCACCGTCTTGACCGCCATGAGCGGATTCACCTGCCATTTCGTGCGGGAGCACCAGCCAGGACGAGTCCAAAAGCATATCCATGGTAGCTGCGAACAAGTTGCAATAACACGCGGGGTCCGCGAGCGCGCGCCGGGCGGCGCGCTCGGACGCGCGTGTGGAGATGACCCCGACTGCCGCGGGTGTCAGCAGGTCAGATGCGGGTCCAAGCCTCGGTGAGCACCGAGCGCAGAATCTGTTCTATCTCGTCGAAGTGCTCCTGCGTACACACCAGCGGCGGCGCGAGTTGCACGACCGGGTCGCCGCGGTCGTCGGTCCTGCACACCAGGCCGGCGGCGAACAACGCGGGGGAGAGGAAGCCGCGCAGCAGCCGTTCGGACTCGTCGTCGTCGAAAGTCGCCTTGACGGCCTTGTCCTTGACAAGCTCGATGCCGTAGAAGTACCCAGCGCCGCGCACATCGCCGACGATCGGGAGGTCGGTCAGCTTCTCCAGCGCGGCGCGGAAGTTGCCCTCGTTCGCGCGCACGTTGTCCAGCAGCCCCTCCTTCTCGAACACCTCGAGGTTGGCGAGGGCGACGGCGGCGGAGACCGGGTGGCCGGCGAACGTCACGCCGTGCAGGAACGTGGCGGGGCCCTCGCTGAACGGCGCCATCAGCCGGTTGCTCACCAGCATGCCGCCGAGCGGGGCATAGCCGGATGTCACCCCCTTGGCGAAGGTGATGATGTCGGGCGTGTAGCCGTACCGGTCGCAGCCGAAATAGTGGCCAAGCCTGCCGAAAGCGCAGATCACCTCGTCGGACACCAAAAGCACGCCGTAGGTGTCGCAGATCTGCCTGACCCGCTCGAAGTAGCCAGGCGGCGGCGGGAAGCAGCCGCCTGAGTTCTGCACCGGTTCGATGAACACGGCGGCAACCGACTCGGGTCCCTCGCGCAGGATCGCCCGCTCGATCTCATCGGCCGCCCACCGGCCGAACGCGGTGAGGTCGCCCGCGACGAAGTCAGGCGCACGGTAGAAATTGGTGTTCGGCACCCGGACCCCGCCGGCGGGCAACGGCTCGAACGGCGTCTTTATCCCGGCGAGCCCGGTGATGGCGAGCGCGCCCATGGACGTGCCGTGATACGCGATGTCCCTGCTGATCACCTTGTAGCGCGCGGGCTCGCCGACCGCCTTGAAGTACTGCTTGGCAAGCTTCCACGCGGATTCGACGGCTTCGGAGCCGCTCGTGGTGAAAAACACCCGGTCAAGGTCTCCTGGCGCGCGCTCGACCAGCCGCTGCGCAAGCTCGACCGCGCGCGGATGCGCGTAGGACCAGAGCGGGAAGTACGCGAGTTCGCGCGCCTGCCTGGCGGCGGCCTCGGCGACCTCCGCGCGGCCGTGCCCTATCTGGCTGACGAACAGCCCAGACAGGCCGTCGAGGTAGCGTTTGCCACGCTGGTCGAAGACGTAGGGCCCAGAGCCGCGCACGATCACCGGCACCTCGCTGTCCGCGTAGGACGACATCCTGGTGAAGTGCAGCCACAGGTTGCGCCGAGCGGCTTGTGCGTATGCGTCGCCTGGCTCGACCGGCTCGGCGCCGCGCGGGTGTGTCATCTGGTCCCCCAGGAGTAGGTCTGCTTGCGAAGTTTCAGGTACACAAACGTCTCCGTGCTCGCCACTGACGGCACCGTCCGCACCCTGCTCAAGATCTCCAGCAGGTGGTCGTCGTCCTCGCACACCACCTCGATCAGGAGATCGAACGATCCGGCGACGATGACGACGTAGTCGATCTCCTCCATCTCCGCCAGAACGTCAGCCACCCGCTCCGGGTCGCCCTCGCACCTGATCCCGATCATGGTTTGGCGGCGGAATCCCAGGGTCAGCGGGTCGGTGACGGCCACGATCTGCATCACGCCCGCCTCGAGGAGCCGCTGCACGCGCTGCCGCACCGCGGCCTCGGACAGCGCAACAGCCTTGCCGATCGCCGCATATGACCTGCGCCCGTCCTGCTGCAACTGCTCGATGATCCGCATCGAGATCCTGTCCGGCACGATCGGTGGGGCCGCCCCATCGCCTCGCCGGCGTCCCCGATCCGCTCGGGGCTGACCGTCCAGCTCGGCGGCAATGAGCGGCGTCCCCGGGGTGTGGGCCATGATGTGTGCCTCCTCGCTCGGCAATCGTGCCACGCACCGCTAAAATGTCAACTGATTCCGTTGCGATCCGCTAACTCGACGACGGAATCACTTGCAACTAGTTCTCTCATCTGCAAAAGTTCAGACCCAGCGATCAGTACGCGCTAACGATCTGCGATGAGCGGCACTCCTGAGTCAGCCGTGTGCTAGGGGGCTAACGTGACAGGCACCGCACGTACCGGACCTTCGCCGGCGGCGGGTTCGACGGCGCCGCTGCGCAACTTCGTCAACGGCGAGTACGCCGACGCCAAGTCCGGGCGCACAAGCAGTGTGATCGACCCGTCCACCGGCGAGGCGTACGCGCAGGCGCCGGTCTCGGGCCCGGAGGACGTCGACGCAGCGCTCAACGTGGCCGCCGCGGCCTTCGCCGGCTGGCGGGACGCCACGCCCGCCGAGCGGAGCCTCGCTCTCCTGAAGATCGCTGATGCGGTGGAGGCCCGCGGCGCGGAGATAGTGGCGGCCGAGTGCAAGAACACCGGCAAGCCCGTGGCGCTGACCATCTCGGAGGAGCTTCCTCCTGTCGTTGATCAGCTGCGCTTCTTCGCCGGCGCAGCGCGGCTGCTCGAGGGCCGCGCGGCAGGTGAGTACATGCGCGACCACACCTCGATGCTCCGCCGCGAGCCCATCGGCGTGTGCGCCCAGGTCACGCCGTGGAACTACCCGATGATGATGGCGGTGTGGAAGTTCGCGCCCGCGCTCGCCGCCGGCAACACCGTGGTGCTGAAGCCATCAGACACCACGCCGGTGAGCACGCTCCTGCTCGCGGAAACCGCCGCCGAGTTCCTGCCGCCCGGAGTGTTCAACGTCGTCTGCGGCGACCGCGACACGGGCCGCGCGCTCATGGCCCACCCGATCCCGCAAATGGTGTCGATCACCGGCTCGGTGCGGGCGGGCATGGAGGTCGCCGCGTCGGCCGCGGCCGGACTCAAGCGCGTCCATTTGGAGCTTGGCGGCAAGGCGCCCGTGATCGTGTTCGACGACGCCGACCTGGAGAAGACCGCGGCGGGCGTCGCTGGCGCGGGTTATTTCAACGCCGGCCAGGACTGCACCGCCGCGACCCGCGTCCTCGCGGGCCCAGGCATCGCGTCGGAGATCAGCGCGGCCCTCGCCGAACAGGCGGGCGCCACGAAGGTGGGCGGCCTCGATGTGCCTGACGCGGACTTCGGCCCGGTCAACAACGCCAACCAGCTCGCCCGCGTGCAGGGCTTCCTTGACCGCCGTCCGGAGCACGCCCGCGTGGTCGCCGGCGGCGCCCGGATCGGCGAGCGTGGTTACTTCTTCGCGCCCACGGTGGTGACCGGGTTGCGCCAGGACGACGAGATGATCCAGGACGAGATCTTCGGCCCAGTGATCACCGTGCAGCAGTTCAGCTCCGAAGAACAGGCTCTGACCTGGGCGAATGGCGTAAAGTACGGCTTGGCGGCCAGTGTCTGGACCAAGGACCATGGCCGGGCGATGCGGATGGCGCGCGGGCTGGACTTCGGCGCGGTCTGGATCAACACGCACATACCGATCGTGGCGGAGATGCCGCATGGGGGCTTCAAGCACTCGGGCTACGGCAAAGACCTGTCGATGTACGGGTTCGACGATTACACGCGGATCAAGCACGTCATGAGCTACATCGGCGAGTGACGCGCGGACTGAGAGCGGCGCAGGTGTGGCGGACCCGGCGAGTGCGGAAAGAGAATAGCGAGATCAGCGGCGCAGAAAGCAGGGATACCCGTTCGCGATGACCGAAACTCATGCGGCCCAGGTGCCGGAGGGGGTCCCTCGGCAGGACCCTGAGCGGGAACGTGAGGCCGGCGCCGTCGCGGCGGACACCCCGGCTATCGAGCTGGCCGGCGTGTCAAAGGATTTTCACGTTCACGGCGAGGTCGTCGCGGCGGTGCGGGGGATCGACCTCGCCATCCGCCGGGGCGAGTTCTTCTCCATGCTCGGCCCGTCCGGTTGCGGCAAGACCACCACGATGCGGATGATCGCCGGTTTCGAGGAGTGCACGGTCGGCTCGGTGTACCTGGACGGCCGCGATGTGACCGGCGTCCCGCCGAACAAGCGCGACGTGAACATGGTGTTCCAGTCCTACGCGCTGTTCCCGCACATGAACGTGCGCGAGAACGTCGCGTTCGGGCTGCGCCGCAGAAAGATCGCGGAGGCCGAGATCACCCGCAGGGTCCGAGAGATCCTGGAGATCGTCGGCCTCACCGGCCGGGAGAAGCGGCGCCCGCGCGAACTGTCTGGCGGCCAGCAGCAACGGGTGGCGCTCGCCCGCGCGCTCGTCAACCGGCCGCGGGCGCTGCTGCTCGACGAGCCGCTCGGCGCATTGGACCTGAAGCTTCGTCAGGCGATGCAGGTAGAACTCAAGCGCATCCAGCGTGAGGTCGGCATCACCTTCGTCTATGTCACCCACGACCAGGGCGAGGCGCTCACCATGTCGGACAGGATCGCGGTGATGAACGACGGCGTCATCGAGCACCTCGGCTCGCCGAGGGAGATCTACGAGCACCCAGCCAGCCGGTTCGTGGCCGGCTTCATCGGCACCTCCAACCTGCTGACCGGATCGGTCAGCAGGTTGGCGGCCGACAACGCGGTCATCGACGTCGGCCCGGATGAGCGGATCGTCGTTCCGACCCGCGACCTTTCGCTGTCACCGGGCGACGAGGTCGAACTCACCGTGCGCCCGGAGAAGATCGGCCTTTCGCTGGCCCAGCCGGCCGGCGCGGCAGGCGAACGCTGCCTGCTGCGTGGCAAGGTGACCGAGGTCGTGTACCTCGGCACCGCCACAAACTTCAACATCACGACGTCCACCGGGGCCGAGGTCATGGTATTCGTGCAGAACGCCGCGTCCGTCGACGCGGAAGTCGCCACGGTGCAGCGGGATGACTCGGTCTGGCTTTCCTGGCAGCCACAGTATTCATATGCGATCGGAAGTAGCACGCCATGAATCAGCGCAACTCCCTCATCGATCCTGTCTTTGTGCGCGGGATGACGCAACGTCGGGTGAGCCGCCGTGACGCCTTCCGTATCGGCGGGCTCACCGCGGTCGGGGCGGGCCTGGCCGCGTGCGGCGTCTCGGGCGCGGGCAAGAAGACCACGCTCACGCAGGCGCAATCCGCGGCCAAGAAGTTCTGGACCGGAAAGTCCAAGCACGGCCACGTGAACTTCGCCAACTGGCCGCTCTATATCGACACCGGGCACAAGACGCTGAAAGAGTTCACCAAGGCAACGGGCATCACGGTGAACTACAAGGAGGTCATACAGGACGACTCGTCGTGGTTCGCGAAGATTTCCCCGCAAATCCGGTCCGGCTCCTACATCGGATACGACGTCATGGTGGTGACCGATGGTTTCGAGTTCTCCGAGCTTGTCGCCCTCGGCGAACTGGTTCCACTCAACCAGGGCATGCTGACGAACTTCTACAGCAACGCTTCGCAGAAGTACAAGCACCGGTCATTCGATCCGGGCAACACCTACAGCATCCCGTGGGCGTCGGGAAGCACCGGCATCGCCTGGAACCCGAAGTACATCAAGACGCCTGTCACCAGCATCAAGGAGCTGTGGAACCCGGCCTACAAGGGCCACGTCGGCATGATGTCCGACGTCCAGGAAATCGGCAACTTCGGCATGATCAAGCTCGGCATCGATCCGGAGAAATCAACGGCCGCCGACTGGCACAAAGCCGCGAGCGCGCTGCTGCAGCAGCGCAACGAGGGCATCGTGCGCCAGTACTACGACCAGTCCTACATCAACGCGCTGACCAAGGGCGACACGTGGATCACGATGGCCTGGTCTGGCGACATCTTCCAGCAGAATCTCTCCTCGGGAAGCCATCTCAAGTTCGTGATCCCAGATGAAGGCGGCAACATCTGGACCGACAACATGATGATCCCGAAATATGCGCAGAACCCGGTTGACGCGATGATGGTCATGGACTGGTTCTACCGGCCTGGAATCGCCGCCCAGCTCACCGAGGGCATCAACTACATCACCGCCGTGCCCGCCGCCAAGTCGATCATCGAGTCCGATGCGGCCAAGGCCAAGGGCAGCGACAAGGCGACGCTGAACGATGTCGCGAACAGCACGCTCGTCTGGCCATCGCAGGCCGTCTACAAGCGCCTGTTCAACTATGTCAGCGTGACCGGCCAGAAGAAGGGTCAGTTCCAGTCGATTTTCCAGCCGGTCGTCGCGGGCTAAGCGCGGTGCGCAGACTCCAGTCGGCGCTGGTTCCCTACCTGCTCATCCTGCCCGGCGGGCTGTGGCTGGCGGTGTTCTTCGCCGCGCCGCTTGCCTTCCTGATCTCCATGTCCACCCAGACGGGAGACCTGATCAGCGGCTTTCGGCAGGCGCTGCACTGGCAGAACTACACGGTCGGGTTCAGCAACTACCATGATCAGCTGATCCGCTCGCTGATCTACGGCGGGACTGCGACGCTGGTCTGCATCGCGCTGTCTTACCCGACTGCCTACTGGATCGCGTTCCGCGGCGGCAGCCGCAAGTCGACCTACCTGTTCCTGATCTTGCTGCCGTTCTTCGTGTCGTTCGTGCTGCGGACGATCTCGTGGCAGTACATCCTCGGCGACAACGGCCTGGTGCTCGAGCCGCTGAAGTCGCTGGGCGTGATCCCGCAGAACTTCCGCGTGCTCGCGACGTCCACCGCGGTCATTGGCGGGCTGACGTATAACTATCTCCCGTTCATGATCTTGCCTATTTACGTGGCTCTGGAGCGGATTGACTTTCGCGTGGTGGAGGCCGCCTACGACCTCTACGCGGGCCGCGTTCAGACCTTCCTGCGGGTGATCTTCCCGCTTTCGCTGCCCGGCGTGTTCGCCGGCGTGCTGCTGAACTTCGTCCCTGTGGCGTCCGACTACGTGAACGCGGCGGTGCTCGGCGGCCCCAAGAACACCATGATCGGAAACATCATCCAGGATGAGTTCCTCAACCTGCAGAACTATCCGGTGGGCGCGGCGTTGTCGTTCACGCTGATGGCGATCCTGCTCGTTGGCATCTTCGCCTACGCGCGGGCGCTCGGCACAGAGCAGGTGCTCGAGGCGGGGGCGGCGTGAGCGTTTCCGTGCTGACGCCGCCCGGCGGGGCTGGCGCCGACGAGCCGCCCGGCGGGGCGGGCGGCACCGAGGCGCCCGCCCGAACCGGCCGGCCGGCGGGCCCGCGTAAGCGGCTCGGTGACCGGCTGCTTTTCATCTACACCTGGCTGGTGATCATCTGGCTGGCCCTGCCGATCTTCGCGGTCATCCTGTTCAGCTTCAACAACCCACAAGGCCGCTTCAACTACTCGTGGGTGGGTTTCACGCTCAAGTGGTGGGGGCCCAAACTGTTTGAGTACCCATCGCTGACGACGGCGATGGTCAACTCGATCATTGTCGGCGTCACCGCGACCCTGTTTTCCACCGTCCTTGGAACCCTGATCGGCCTCGCGCTCGGCAAGTACCGCTTCCGCGGCCAGGGCGCGACCAACCTGGTACAGTTCGCGGCCATTTCCGCGCCCGAGATCGTGCTCGGGTCATCGCTTCTGTCGTTCTTCCTCACGCTGAAGCTTCCGCTCGGTTATCTCACGATCATCATCGCGCACGTGATGTTCTGCCTGTCCTTCGTGGCGATCACGGTGCGAGCGCGGGCGCTGACGCTGGACCCCAACATCGAGGAGGCCGCTCGGGACCTGGGCGCGGGGCCGTGGGACACCTTCCGCCTGGTCACCCTGCCGATGATCTTCCCAGGCGTGCTTGCGGGCGGGCTGCTGGCCTTCGCGCTGTCGATCGACGATTTCATCACGACCAACTTCGTGGCTGGCTCGGTCCAGACCTACCCGCTGTGGATCTGGGGCGCGACGAAGGAAGGCCTGCCGCCGCAGGTCGACGTGATGGGCACGATAATCTTTGTGGCCGGGGCGCTGATCGCGGTCAGCAACGCCGTGTGGTCACGCCGCCGCGCCATTTGACGACGGGCAACCCGGGCGGGCGAGGCTGCGCCTTCGCGGCGGCAGGCCACGCGGTGGGATGTCGCCGCTTTCAGTCGTCGAGCGCCTCGATGAACATCCGGGAACCGGCCTGTCATGTCGGCAAGCCGGATCAGCCGACCCAGCCAGCGCAGGCGCCACGCTGGGTGCCCTGTCTGGTCATCGCCCGCGGCAGCGCAGGCGGTCCCTGCGGGACGGGTGCTAAGCCCGGACCTTGCCGCGCGCCACCGCGATCCCTGCGACCAGGAAGAGCGCGACCGCGACGACGAGCGAACCGATGCCGCGGATGGTGTGGTGGCTCTTGGTCTTGCTGAGCTCCTTGCCTGGAAGGAAGCCCGGGATGGTGGCCGCCGTCTTGGTCAGGTAGATCACACCGGCTATCGCGAACAGGACCGCGATGACGGCCAGGATCACGGCAAGGGCCACCGTGCCGCTTCGCCTGCCACCCGATGCGCTGACAGAACTCAACGTGTCCTCCCTCAGCGAACCTATGCTGCGTGCCGCACGCTACCGCGTGGCACAGGCCCGTTGGCCACCGTTGGAGAAACGCCTCATAACACTCTGATTACACCCAGTAAAGAGATGGTCCGCGTACGGCAATCACCGTCCCGTGAACGCGTCGGCCAGAATCGACAGGCCCTCGGTGAGCAGATGGTCGGGGATCACCAGAGGTGGCAGGAAGCGCACCACGTTACCGAACGTGCCGCAGGTCAGCACCATCACCCCGGCCGCGTGACAGGCCGCGGCGACTCGCTTCGCCACGTCGGGCGCCGGCTCGATGGTCCCCGGCCGCACAAGCTCGATCGCGAGCATCGCACCGCGCCCGCGCACGTCGCCGATCTCGGGGTGGCGCTCGGCGAGTTCGCGCAGCCGCGGCAGCATCACCGCCGCGATCTGCCGGGCTCGGCCCGCGAGGTCGTAATCGGCCATGGCCTGGATCGCGCCAAGTGCGGCGGCGCACGCGACGGGGTTGCCGCCGTACGTGCCCCCGAGGCCTCCCGGGTGTACCGCATCCATCAGCTCGGCCCGGCCGGTGACAGCGGCGAGCGGCATCCCGCCGGCGATTCCCTTCGCGGTGGTGATGAGATCGGGGACGACGCCCTCATGGTCACAGCCGAACCAGTCGCCGGTGCGGCAGAACCCCGTCTGGATCTCGTCGGCGATGAAGACGATGCCGTGCGCGCGGCAGAAGTCGGCGAGCCGCGGCAGGAACCCGTCGGGCGGCACGACGAACCCGCCCTCGCCCTGGATCGGCTCGATGATCAGGGCGGCCACGTTCTCCTCGCCGATCTGGCTACCGATCAGCCCTGTGACTTCGGCGAACGCCTCCTCGGCGCAGTGGTCCGCGCCAGTCGGCCAGCGCATCGGGTAGGCCATCGGCGCTCGGTAGATCTCTCCGGCGAACGGCCCGAACCGGTGCTTGTACGGCATGTTCTTCGCCGTCAGCGCCATGGTGAGGTTTGTGCGCCCGTGGTAAGCGTGATCGAAGGCGACGACGGCCGACCGGCCCGTCGCGTGCCTGGCGATCTTCACCGCGTTTTCGACCGCCTCCGCGCCGGAGTTGAACAGCGCGGAACGCTTCTCGTGGTCGCCTGGGGTCCGCAGGGCCAGTTCCTCGCAGACGCGCACGTACCCCTCGTACGGGGTGACCATGAAGCAGGTGTGGGTGAATCGCCGCACCTGTTCGGTCACCCGCGCGACGACCTCGGGCGCGCTGTTGCCGACGCTGGTGACTGCGATGCCTGAGCCGAGGTCGATGAGCGAGTTGCCGTCGGCGTCGATGAGCACGCCGCCGCCCGCGGCGGTGATGAACACGGGCAGCACGTGGCTGACGCCCGCGGCGACGCAGCGCTGTCTGCGCGCGAGCAGCTCGCGCGAGGCGGGGCCGGGGATCTCGGTAACGAGCCTGCGCTGCTGGGGCAGCGTCGGCCCACCCGCGGTGACCTGGGGTTGTGCCATGTGAGCAGCCATATTGCGACAATAGATCAGTAGGCTACATAACGGCTGCCGCTGGCGCGCGCGCCCATCGTCGCCTGTGGCTCCGAGCCTGGCGCGTCACCCGTGATCCGTGTTTGTGGCGCGTCTTTGTGCGCCGCCCTGGCCGGACGCGACGCTGACAACTGTGCCGCGCGCCCAGGCGTCTAGTGGCAGGCACCTCGGTTCGGCTTCGGATTGGCTCTAGCCTTCACCCTGAATAGGGAAAGCCTATTATCTAGATATGCAGTCAATTGATTACTTAGCGCGACAGCGCTCTGTCAATGATGCCGCCAACGGGGCGTTGGCGGGGCCCGCGGCTGCGGCCTTGGCATCGGTGGCGGTGCGGACCGCCGCCATCATCCGCTGCATGGCTGTGGGATACACCGGGCTTCAGATTGCCATCTGGCACGCGTACTTCGTGGCTGACCCGTTGCGGCTTATCGCCCCTGCCGCCGCGATGGCATGGGGGGCCACGCTCGTTGCATGGCTGGCCCGCCACCCGCCGACGGCCGGGCTCGCCGTCGCCGACTCGGCAGTGCACATACCGCTGGCGCTGTCCACCGCGTGGTCGGTGCCTGCCGCGATGCGCGGCGACACCGCGAACTGGCTTTATATCCTGCTCGCCGGCCAGACCGTGGTCCCGCTGTGGTTCGCGCCGCTAGCCGCCTCGGCGCCGACGGTGCTCGCGGTGGGTGCCGCGCACTGGGCCGGCGCCGCCTTTCTCCCGTTGGCCGGCACCGGGCGGAGCGCGCTCAGCGCGGCCACGGTGCTGTACTTCGCGGTCGGTACGGTGGCCTGGCTCGGCCATCGCATGCTCCGCAACCGCGCGGTGCTTGCCGACACCGCTCTCTCCGAGGCGGACGCAGACGAGCATGAGCAGTACGTCACGCTGTCGAGGAGCACCGAGAGACGTGAGCACGAGCGCCTGCTGCATGACACGGTTCTCAACACGCTGACCGCACTCGCCCGCGATGACGCGGTCGGCCACGATACGCGTGAGATCGTCGGCCGCTGCCTACACGACGTCGCGTTGATGGAGTACGCGCTCGGCGGTGCCGCCCAGGCCGGCCCGCCACCTGGCGGAACGGTTGGCGGCCTGGTCGCCGCCGTCGAGGCGGTTGCCGCGGAGATGCGCGCCCGCGGCCTCGACGTGGGCGTGGGCGTTGACGCGCCAGGCGCCGGAGCGTTCGGTGTGCCGGTGCCGGTGATCGCTGCGCTCACCCGGGCCGTGCGTGAGTCGCTCGACAACGTAGCCCGCCATGCCGGCACGGGCCAGGCCTTCGTCGGGGTGGCTGTGCGCGCGCCCGGCGCCGGCGCCGAGGACCGCGGCGGGCTCGTGGTAACCGTGCGGGACAACGGGGTGGGATTCGAGCCCAGTCGCGTCGGCCCCGACCGGCTCGGGGTCCGGCGCTCGATCGTCGAGCGCGTCGCCGACTGCGGCGGAACGGCGTCACTGCGATCCACCCCCGGAGCGGGCGCCACCGTGACGCTGTGTTGGCCCGGGGAGGCACGGCGCCTGCCGGGGGACGCCACCGAGGCCCCGGTGGCCCGTGACCCCCCGCCGGGCCGGCCCGGGGCTGGAGCCCGCAGTGAATAGGGACGCGATGCTGCAGGGGGTCTATGACCGCGAACTGCGCAGGGTGGCCGCTGTGGTGGCGGCGATCTGGCAACTCTTGCTGCTGGTCCAGGTGCTCATCTACCTTGGCGACTACCGCCAGCCCGTGGTGCCGATCGCCGTGTGGGCTGGGATGCTCGCCGCGGCGGTGTGGCTGGTGCCCCGCGCGTGGGCGGTCGGGCTCACCGGGCTTGATTCCGCTGCGGCCGTTGCCGTGGCCGTGATCGCGGTGCTGGTTGTCGGCTTGGAGCGCCGCCAGCACGGCGCCACGGGAACGGTGGACTGGTCGGTCGTCGGCACCGGCTGGCTGCTCGCGCTGGTGGCCGTGAGCCGCAGGGCTTACGAGTGGGTCTGCGGCGCGGTGCTCGTGTTCACCATCCACGCGATCGTCGCGGCGCGGGTGCTCGGCCTGGGCGCCCTCGGGCTGGCCCGGCTCGCGTCGACCGCCTACACCCTGCTTGTCATTCTTGTGGTGTTCGCCGCGGTGCGTCCGATGTTTCGCGCCAGCGCCCGTATTGCTGCCCGCCGCTCGGAGCTTGCGAGCAGGTCGGCGGCCGAGCGGGCGGCAGCGGCGGCGGTGCGCGAGGACAGGCGCCGTCGGCTGGCTGTGCTGGAATCCGAGGCCCTGCCGTTGCTGCGCGGCATCGCCGATGGCCGTCTGGATCCGTCGGCCGCAGCCGTGCGCGACCAATGCGGGCAGAGCGCCGCAGAACTGCGTCGGGCCCTGGTTGACCGAGCAAGCGCCCGCAGCGAGCTTCTCGCCGAGCTTGAACCCGTGCTCGCCGACGCCGGTGAACGCGGGCTGCCGGTCGAAATCCGGACGGTCGGCGACCCTGGCTATGTCAGCCGGCAGGTGATCCGCTGGGCTGTCGCGGCCGTGGACCATGTGCTACGCGCGCTCGGGCCGCAGCAGGTGGTGCTCACCATGCTCGCGCCCGGCGACGAGGTGGAGCTGTACCTGGTCTTTCGTGGTCCGCTCGCGCAAGGCCCGCTGGCACCGCGCGCGCCGGCTGAGCGCCCGCCCGCTGAGCGCCCGCCCGCCGAGGGCACGCCCGCCCAAGACACGTCGGCGCAGCGCCCGCCCGCCGAGGGCACGCCCGCCCAAGGCCCGCCCGCCCAGGGCTGCCGCACTGCCCTCGAGGTGGACGATTCTGGGATGGGATGCCTGGAGGTGCGGTGGCCGAAGGAGGTTCCGTCATGAGCGGCGCCAGCGTTCCAGCAGGCGTCGTCACGGTCGCGGCCGTTGATGACCACCCCATCGTGCTCGGCGGCGTCGTCGGCTGGCTCCGCGCCGAGGGCAGCGACATTGCCGTTGTCGGCACGGCCGCGACCGTTGACGGGCTGCTCGCTGGGCCCGGGCGGGACGCGGACGTGGTCCTCCTCGATCTTGACCTGGCTGACGGCACGACCGCCGAGCGCAACGTCGGCGCCATCCTCGCCGCCGGTCCCGCTGTGCTGATCCTGTCGGCCTCCGACAAACCGCTCTCCGTCCGGGCGGCCATGCGCGCCGGTGCGCTCGGGTATGTGCTGAAGAGCGAGGACACCGAGGCGGCGCGGGCGGCCATCCGGGCGGCTGCCGCGGGCCACTGCTGGGTCTCACCGCGCCTTGCCTACATACTTGCCACCGACGACGCGCCGGACCGGCCGCGCCTGAGCGTGCAAGAGACGCGAGCTCTCCAGCTCTACGCCACCGGAATGGCGCTGAAGTCGGTCGCGCACCGCATGGGTCTCGGCGAGCAGACCGTGAAGCAGTATCTGGGCCGGGTGCGAGAAAAATACGCGCGCGCGGGACGCGCGGCACCCACCAAACTTGAGCTGTACCATCGGGCTGTCGAGGACGGGCACCTCCCCCCTCCCTCTGCGGGGGATCCCCACGCTGATTCCTGGTGATCTGGGTTCCCCAGAGAGGCCCCCGCCCTCGACTCACAGCCGCCTGTGACGATGCTAGGCCGTCGGCGCGCGGGCCGCATGACCCCTTATCGGGGGTCACCTGCTGCCATATCATCCAGTCGAGCTCGGAGGAGGATGGCACGATGTGGGACAGCCTGGTGCGGGCAGAACCCTCGCGGGCGGCCGAGTTTTACCGCCGCGGCTGGTGGCGCAATGAGACGTTCCTCGATGATTTACAGCGCAACGCTCGCGACCGCCCCGACGTGGCCGCCGTCATCGCCTATGAAAGCGGCGTGCTTGCCCGCACAGTGACCTACCGTGAGCTGGCCGAGATCGTCGACCGCTTCAGCGGCGGACTGATCGAGCTAGGCGTCGGTCCCGGCGACGTGGTCGTCGCCCACCTCCCGAACTGGTGGATGCTGACGCCGCTCTACCTGGCGTGCGCACGGATCGGCGCGGTCATCGCGTCAGTCATCCCGCCCTTTGGCGCTCGAGAGCTTTCCTACATTCTGCAGGTCACGCAGGCCAAGGTGGCCATTGTGCCCGCCTCTTACGCCGGCATCGACTACGCGCGGCGGCTCGCCGAGGTGGCGCCGCAGACGCTGGCGCATCGGGTCGTCGTCGGCGACACCGCCGCCACCGGGGCGATCGATTTCACCGCGTTCTTCGCCGACACCCCGTGGGAGCAGCGGCACCCGGTCGCGCAACTGCGGCTTCCCACGGCGGACGAGGTGGCACACATCGTGTTCACCTCTGGGACGACCGGCCGGCCAAAAGGCGTCGTACACACGTTCAACACGATGCACGTGTCGGGGCGCACCTTTTCCGATATCTACCGGCTCGGCCCCGACGACGTCATCTCGATCCCGCATTACCTGACCCACTTGGCCGGCACCGCGTACGCCGTCTACCTGGCGGTAGCGCTCGGCGGAACCTGCGTGATGCAGGACACCATCGACATGGGGCTCCTGCTGGATCTGGTGGCCGCGCACGGTGTGACGCTGATATTCGCCGCGCCCATGTATCTGACCCGCATGCTCGCCGCGCAGCGCGAGAAGCCCCGAGACATTTCCACCCTGCGTTTCCTCAATTCAAGCTCCGCGCCAATCCCGCCTCGGCTTGTCACGGAGATGCGTGAGGCACTCGGGCTGCGACTGGACGCGAACTTCGGCATGAGCGAATGCGGCGCGATTACCATCACCCGCCCGGATGACCCGCAAGACTGGGCCGGGGCCAGCGACGGCTCGCCGGTGGATTGGGTGGAGGTGCGCATCGACGCGCCGCCCGGCGAGCGGGTCGGCAGGCTGCTGACCCGCGGCGCGTCGCAGTGCCTTGGCTACCTGGGCCAACATGAGGCCTACCTGGCGTGCCTGGATGCCGACGGCTGGTTCGACACCGGTGACACAGCCCGCGACGACGGCCGCGGGGGCGTGCGCATCACCGGTCGGCGCGTTGACCTGATCGTCCGCTCCAACGGCCTGATGGTGCCGACCCTGGAGGTCGAAGCGATCCTGGCGGAGCACCCGGCGATCAGGGAGGCCGTGCTCATTGGCTGCCAGGACCCGGAGGTGCCAGGCACCGACCTGGCGTGCGCCGTCGTGGTCCCCGACGGCGCGCCGCCCAGCCTGGATGAGCTGACCAAGTTCCTCGACGCCCAGGGGGTGGGCAGAAGGGACTGGCCGGACCGGCTGGAGCTGATAAGCGAACTGCCGCGCAATCCCCAGGGCAAAGTGGTCCGCACGGTCCTGCGTGAGCGGCTCGACCAGCCTGGAAGGGGCGAATGAACCGGGCAGAGCTCACCGCGCTCTACCTCGCCGAGGTCAAGCGCCGAGGCGCCAGGGCCGGCGAGCTGCTCGGCAAGCTGCCAGAGTCCGAGCTGCTCAACTCCTTTTTTCGCGGGCGGTACCTGTCCCGGCCGCTGTTCATCGGCCACCAAGAGCGTGACAGGCTCTACGCCGATCTGGAGGCCGTGCGGGCTGCCCTTGCGAGCCTGCCTGACCGGCTGTTCGCGGGCGATCTGGAGGCGTTCGCACGAGCCGTTGGAGCGCCCGATGTTCATGTAGCGGCAATCCTGCGCGGCGGGTCCGCGCCACCAAGCCGGCAGGCCCGCGCCGACCTGTACGCGGACCAAGCCGGCTTCCACCTGCTCGAGTTCAACATGGGCAGCGCGTTAGGCGGCATGGAAAACGCCGACATGTGCCGCGCGCTGCTCGAGCATCCGGTGCTCGCGGAGTTCGCGGAGAGCCACAAGCTCTGCTACGTCGACACCATGCGCGAGCAGGTGAACGACATGTTCATCGAGTGCGGCTTTGAGCCTGGCTCGTTTCCTGTGGTCGCGGTCACGGACTGGCCGAGCAGCTACGAGAAGAAGCTGGGCGCCTACATGCACCACCTGGCGGCGCGCTGGCGCAAGCTCGGCCTGGACGCCCACGCCTGCCATGCCGGCCAACTTGAGCCCCGCCACGGCCGCGTTTGGCTCGACGGCAGGGCCGTGGACATCATTGCCCGGATGTTCCTGATCGAGAACCTGCTCGAATCCCCGCAGGCGCCGGCCCTGATGAACCCACTGCTTGATGCGGTGGCCCGGGGTGAGGTGACAATGTTCACCCCGCTCGACTCGGAGCTGCTCGGCAGCAAGGGCGCGCTCGCGATGCTCTCAGACGACAGGAACCGGCACGCCTTCAGCGCCGCCGAGCTGGCCAGTATCGACCGGCTGCTGCCCTGGACCCGGATGATACGGCGGGCAGAGGTGAGGCTGGAGGACGGCCGGGTGGTCGATCTGCTTGATTACGCGACAACCCACCAGGACGAGCTGGTGATCAAGCCCACCATGATGACCGGCGGCCAGGGGGTGCTGCTTGGCTGGGATGCCGGCACCAGCGCCGAGCTGTGGCGTGAGCGGCTCACCGCGGCAATCGGCGGTCCCTATGTGATACAGCGCAGGATCGCCACGGTGCCTGAGCTGTTCCCAGATGAGCGCGGTGAGCTGGTCCCTTGGACCACCGCCTGGGGGATCTTCACCGTCGTCAACGGCTACGGTGGCGTCTTCACCCGTGGCCACCCCGTCGGCTCGGACATCGCGGTGATCAACGTAGGCACAGGCGCATCCGTGGGCTGCTGCCTGTCCACGGCGCCGGGGGGCGGCTGACGCCGCGGATCGGGCGAAATGAGCCAGCCGTGCTGAACCGCGCCGCTCTCACCGCGTTGTATCTGGACGAGATACGGCGACGGGGCGCCAAGGCCAGCGATCTGCTCGGCTCGCTGCCGGCTTCGGAGCTGCTGAACACCATCTACCACCGGCGGTATCTGCCCCGGCCGCTGTTCATCGGCCAGGCGGAGCGCGAGCAGCTCCACGCGGACCTTGCGATGATCCACGCGGCGATGGTGAGCCTGCCAGACCGGTTGTTCGGCGGCGATCTCAAGGCCTTCGCGCGAGCCGTGGGTGCGAGTGACTACCAGGTCTCGGCCGCCCTGCGCAGCCAGCTTGGCTACGTCGACACCATGCATGAGCTCGCCAATAACATTTTTGCCGAGACCGGCGCCGCACGCGGCTCGTTTCCCGTCGTCGCGGTGACCGACTGGCCGAGCAGCTACGAAAAGCTGGCGCCGTACTTGCGTCGGCTCGCGGCGCCCTGGCGTGAGCTCGGGCTGGACACTTACGGCTGCCATCTTGGCGAGTTGGAGGTGCGTGGCGGCCGGGTATGGCTCCGTGGCCGGATGGTGGACGTGATCTACCGGATATTCCTGATCGAGTGCCTGCTTGAGCCTGGCGCGCCGACCCTGCTTGACCCCATCCTCGACGCGGTGGCGCGCGACGAGGTGACGATGTTCACGCAGCTGGAGTGCGAGGTCTTCGGCAGCAAGGGCGCGCTTGCGATGCTCTCGGACGAGCGGAATCGGCGCGCCTTCAGCGCCGCCGAGCTGGTCAGTATTGACCGGATCCTGCCCTGGACCCGGATGGTCAGGCCCGGGCCGGTCACCCTGGAGGATGGCCGGCGCGTCGACCTGCCCGGCTACGCGATCGCCCACCAGGACGACCTGGTGCTCAAGCCCGCGATGATGGCGGCCGGCCGTGGCGTGCTGCTCGGCTGGCATCGCGACACCAGCCCGCAGTTATGGCGCGAGCAGGTCACCAAGGCCCTGGGCACCCCCTGCGGCTATGTCATACAGCGCAGGTCCGGCCGGTGCCTGAGCTGTTTCCAGACGACAGCGGTGAGCTGGCCCCCTGGACCGTCGCCTGGGGGGTTTTCACCGGCCGCAACGGCTACGGCGGCGCCTTCGCCCGCGCCACCCCCGCGGCCTCGGACCTCGCGGTCATCAACATGGACGCTGGCGCGTCAGCCGGTTGCTGCCTGTCCACCACCGCGCGTGGCACCCGCTGACTCGGCAGCGGGCACGCTCTGCAGGCTCAGCAACTGCTGCAGGGTTCGCACCTTGCGCACCGGAGAGAAGACGATCCATAGGGGGGTCAGCGGCATGCCGATGGCCATGATGAACAGGGTGCCGCGAAGCCCGAGCGCGTCGCCAAGCACGCCGGCGATCGCGGCTGATACGGGAGTGAGAGCGCTGAGCGCGAACTTGAAGCTGGCGTTCACCCTCGCCTGCAGGTAGCTCGGCGTAGCGACCTGACGCAGCGTCATCGACACGATGTTCAGCGCCACGATGCCGGTTCCCGCCAGGACGTAAAGGCAGACGAACAGGGCCGTGCTCAGCGTAGCTGGCCCTGGCACGAACGGGATGCCCACGAGCGCGATCGCTCCCAGGCCGTAGGAAGCCAGCAGCAGATGCCCGTAGCCCAGCCACCGCAGCGCCCGGCCGAGGGTTGTCGCAGCCAGCACCCCGCCAATGCCGAACCCGGCGAACACCAGGCCTATCGCGCCGCCGGTCATGTGCATGTCACGCGCTGCGTACACAACGAAAAGGGTCAGCTGCAACTGGGAAAAGAAGTTCAAGGTTGCCCCGCCGCCAGCAAGTGATCGCAGCACCGGGTGGCGGTAAATGAAGCGCAGGCCCGAGCCGATCTCGGTGACCACAGCCGCGAGCCCGGTGGTGCCCGTCTGGTCGAGTGGGCGCTGCGGGGCGGGCTCGACCGCCCGGATCGAGATCAGGGAGACGACAGAGAACATGAATGTGCCCGCGTCCGCGAGCAGTGCGAAGGGCGCGCGGAGCAACTGGACGAGCGCGCCGCCGAGGCCAGGCCCACCCACCTGGGAGATCGACTCGGTCGACTGCAGCCTGCTATTGCCTGCGAGCAGGTCCTCGGCGCTGACCAGGCTCGGCAGGTACGAGCGGTATCCAAGCTCGAACAGCACGGTTAGGCAGCCGTGTACGAGCGCCACCGTGTACAGCACCGGCATACTGAGAGACCCGGTCCAGCTCAGGATCGGCACCAGGGCGAGCACAGCGGCGCGGCCGAGGTCTGCGCCGATCATCAACGGCCGCTTGCGCATCCTGTCGACCAGCACGCCGAAGAACAGCATGGGGCCGAGAAAGGCCAGTTGCGTTGCGCTGGTCATCAGGCCGACCTGGGTCGCGGTGGCGTTCAGGTACAGCACGGCGGTCAGCGGCAGCGCCAGCTTGGTGATCTCGTTGCCAATGTCGGAAACCGCTTGCCCGAGCCACAGCTTGTTGAAGTCGGCGTGCCTGGCTAAGGACGTCCGCCGCGCTCGCACCTGCTGCGCCCCGCCTGAGGAGGCCTCATCCGGCGGTGTCTCAGCTGGGGGCCCCTCGCCTGGTGGCGGCCCGCTCGACGGCGGCTCGCCTGGTGGCGGCCCGCTCGACGGCGCCTCGCCGGGCTGAATCACGTTGTCTGCCGGCATCTCCACCTCTGTCGTCGCCTGCTCATTCCTTGACCAGCTCGCGCGCGGCAAGCTCGATGAGCGCCTCGGACAGCAGGACCGTGTGGGCGGCGTCGCCGAGCGGCACGAAGCTGTCCTCGCTCGCGACGCGGGCAACGCGGCCGGCGAAGCCCTCGTCGGCGAGCGCCGTGATCACTCCCTCTGACACGCCGCCGGTGTGCCTGGTCTCGTCGGCGACGAGCACCCGTCCGGTCGCCGCGGCCTCCCGCAGCACGTCGGCCACCGGCAGCGGCACGATCCAGCGCAGGTCGACCACCCGGCAGCCGATCCCTTCGGCGCGGAGCCGTCCGGCGACGCGCAGGCTCATCCGCAGCCCGTTGGCGAATGTCACGATCGTCAGGTCCGTCCCCGCGCCGTAGGTCCGTGCGCTGCCGACAGGGACGTGCCAGTCTGCCTTGGGGTAGGAGGCAAGCCAGCCGCCATCGCCTGGCGCGTGCAGATCCCTGGTGGCATACAGCGCGATCGGCTCAAGGTAGACACAGACGCTGCCGTCCACCTCCGCGGCGGCAAGGCAGGTGCGCAGCATCGCCGCCGCGTCGTCCGGACGCGCCGGCGAGGCGATGACCAGGCCAGGGATGTCGCGCAGCGCGCCGAGGGCGTTTTCGTTGTGGAAGTGGCCGCCGAAGCCCTGCTGGTAGGCGTAAGCGGCGATGCGGACGACCATCGGGTTGCGATACTGCCCTTGCGAGAAGAACGAGAGCGTGGCGGCCTCACCGCGCAGCTGGTCGACGGCGTTGTGCAGGTAGGCGAGGTAGGCGATCTCCGGCACAGGCAGCAGGCCGGACAGGCCCGCACCCAGCGCTAGGCCGAGGATCGCCTGCTCGTCAAGCAGGGTGTCGAAGACGCGCCCTGCGCCGAACTTCGCATGCAGACCCCGCGTGACGCCATATACCCCGCCCTTGCGTGCCACGTCCTGGCCGAAGACAAGCATGCCTGGCCAGGCTGCGAGACCGTCGGCCAATGCCCGGTTGATCGACTGCGCCAGGGTGAGCGGCCTCTCGTTTTCTGGCAGCCGGCCGGCGAACACCCGCCGCCGTGTTGCCGTTTCCGCGACGCCCGCGCTGGCCGCCACCCGGTCTGGCCGCCTCGGCGCGAGCGGCGCCATCACCTCGCTGGCCGACGAGAGCTGCGTCGATCCCACCACCTCGCGTGCGGCCGCCATTATCTCCGCCCGCTTTGCTTCGTAGCGGACAAGCACCTGCTCCGGTGTGAGCACGCCGGCCTCGACGAGCAGCCTGGCCGTGCCCGTCAGCGGGTCGAGCGCCACGTCGGCGGCGATCTCGCCAGGTGTGCGGTAGCTTTGCTCGACGTCGGATCCTGCGTGCCCAAAAAGGCGAACCACCGACAGGTGCATGAGCGCGGGCGCCCGCCGCTGCCTCGCCCAGCGCGCCGCGGCAAGCGCGGTGTCGTAGGTTTGCGCCAAGTCCACACCGTCGGCATGGAAGTAGGCGATGCCTGGCCTGCTCGAGCAGGACGCGCGGACCCAGCCGGGCGGCGTGCGCACGCTGATCCCGAACCCGTTGTCCTCGCACACGAGCAGCAGCGGCAGCGGCAGTCCCTGATGGGCGCAGTAGGACGCGGTGTTCAGCGCTCCGGTCGCGGTGGAATGGTTGAGCGAGGCGTCGCCGAAGCTGCACACCACGACCGCGTCGTCCGGCCATGGCCGGGGAACCCCGATCTTGGCCGCCCGCCCAATTGCGAAGGCCAGGCCGACCGCGCGCGGAAGGTGGGAAGCGATGGTAGACGTCTGCGGGATTATGCCGAGCGCGTGGTTGCCGAACACCTTGTGCCGCCCTCCGGCGATGGGCTCGTCGGCCGCGGCCACAAGCCCGAGCAGCACGTCGCGCACGCCGTCACGTGGCGGGTCCGCCTGCCCGGCTCTGACCAGGTAGAACGCTCCGGAGCGGTAATGCAAAAGCGCTGGGTCGGTGAGCCGCAGCGCGGCAGCGACCGCAGCGTTTCCCTCGTGCCCTGCCGACCCGATCGTGTAGAAGCCGGCCGCCTCGGCACGCAGCCATCGCGCCGCGAGGTCAAGATGCCGGCTGGCGAGCTGGGCGTCGAACAGCTCCAGGCAGCGCTGGCCGGTCAGACTGCTGCCTGGGCGCAGCGGCGCGTCACGGTCGCGGACCGTGCCCGGCGACGGTTGGGCTGGCCCGGCGGCGTCGGCCGACGCCGCCGCCCCGTGGCCCTTCGGAAGTTCCCACACCGTTTCGGTGAAGTGGGAATCCACCAGGTCACGTTGGGTCATCACTGGTCCTCGCAGCTAGGGGAGCTATCTTCATTGTCCGCCTCAGGCCGGGAAACCGGCGTGTGCGGTCGCGGTGAGGCGGTGCGGTGGGCATCTGTTCCTTGAATCGGGTTTTCTGCGGTCGTAATGTCCGATCGTGCCCAACTCAACCAGCAGAGCCAAGATGGTCGGCTTAGGCCGCGACCCAGAAGTGGCCGGTGCGACCGCCAGCCAAACCACACCAGCCACGGCACGCGCACCCGCCGCAGACTCGCCAACGGTCACGGCGGGGGCGCCGCCCTGCGCCGTGACGTTCCCCCGCGAGGCGGCCGATCCCTACTGCCTGCGGGCGGGCGAGGCAGACCGGCTGCTGGCCGGCCACCCGTGGCACCGGTTCGCAGTCATCGGCGACAGCGTCGCAGAAGGGCTTGGCGACCGGTCTCCCGGCTATCCCGATGAACCGTGGTGCGACCGGATAGCCGCCGAGTTGGCAAGCCACCAGCCGGACTTCGCCTACCTGAACCTGGGCCGGATGAACACGCGGCTGGCCGACGTCAGAGCTAAACAACTCGGTAAGGCGCTCGCCTTCCGCCCCGACATCGCGCTGGCCGCCTGCGGCGGCTATGGGCTCTTGCTGTCGCGCTACGACCCGGACGCGGCCGGCGAGCACCTGCGCGCGATCGTGGCGGCATTTGTCGAGCAGGGCTGCGACGTGATCACCGTCGGAATGTTCGACGGGTCGCACGCGCCCGGCGTGCCCGAGCGATTTCGCGCGGTGTTGCGGCAACGGCTGCGCGACCTGTCGCTGCGCACTGAAGCGATCTCGGCCGACCTGGGCGCCATCTTCGTGGCGCTGGCCTCGCACCCGGCGAGCCGCGACGCCGACATCTACAGCGAAGATCACCGGCATGGCACGATGCGCGGTCACGCCATCGCCGCGGCCGAGACGATCCGCGCGCTCGGCGCGCATCTCGCCAACGTGAGGACGCGGCGATGACAGCCGGCGCCGCGCAGCGTCGCGATCCCGGTCGGGTGGAGACGCCAGGCCCCGCGGACCGCGCCGCCTTGATGCAGATCTTGTCCAGCCCTTGGGTCGCCCAGTCCTGCTACGCGCTCGCCAAGATCGGCATCCCGGACCTGATGGCGGAAGGTCCCCGGACGGCCGCCGATCTCGCCGTGGAATCCGGGGTCAATCCGCGCGCGCTCGAGCGCATGCTGCGCGCGCTCGCGAGCATCGGGCTGCTGCGCGAAACGTCACTAGGCGCATTCGGCCTCACGCCGCTGACGCGGTTGCTCACCACGGCCACGGTCAGATCGGGCCGGCCCGCCACGATCATGTTCGGCGAAGAGGTCTTCCGCTCCTTCGCCGAGATCGTGTACACGCTGCGCACCGGCAGGCCAGCGTTCGAGAAGGTCTATGGGCAGCCGTTCTACGACTACCTTGGCGACCATCCGGAGGCGGCGCAGACATTTGCCACGGCCATGGGCGGCGCCGCGGTGCCGCATGCCCTCGCGGCATGCGACCTCAGCGGGCTCGGCACGCTGGTCGACGTGGGTGGCGGGAACGGAGGCCTGCTCGCCAAGGTGCTTGCGGCCAATCCGCAGGCGCGGGGCGTGCTTGTGGACCTTCCGGAGGCGGTGCGCCAAGCAAGGGACCGGCTCGGCAGGGCCGGCCTCACCGGCCGCGTCGGCTTCGCCGAGGGGAGCTTCTTCGATCAGGTTCCGGCCGGGGGTGACGTCTACGTGCTGTCCCGGGTTCTGCACAACTGGGACGACGCGGCGGCCGCCGCGCTTCTTCGCCGGATCCGCGCGGCCATGAGCGGTGGCGCGCGTTTGATCGTCCTTGAGCAGCTCATGCAGGCACCGGACGGGCCGGGCGGCGGCGTTGACGCCGACGCCGACGCCGACGTCGGCCCGGCGGACGGCGCGCGGGGTGGCCCGGCGGACGGCGCGCAGGGACCCCGGGCGGGCGGTCCGCGGACTGCGGCGCAGAGCCAGCTCATGGATCTGCTGATCTTGCTCATGCTGCCCGGCTGGGACCGAACCGAGGCCGAGTACCGCGCGCTGCTCACCGAGGCAGGGTTCGACGTTGCGGCGGTGTGGCCGCCACCGCTGCGCGCCCCCGGCGCGGAGAGCGCGCTTGAGGCGGTGCCCGCCCGGCGGCCCGGCGACTAGGAGGAGAAATGCCGCTTGATCCGCAGCTGCAGGCCATCCGCGACCAGCTAGAAAAGGAGAACGCTCCGAGGCTCCACACCATGTCCATTCCGGCGGCGCGTGCGGCGGACCTTGAGGCCGTGCGGGCGGGGGCCGGCGACGCCGAACCAGTGGCCAGGGTCACCGACCGGCTGATCCCGGGTCCCGCGACCGATCTGCCGATCCGGATCTACTGGCCCGACCGCCCGGGGCCGTGGCCGCTGCTTGTCTATTTCTTCGGCGGCGGCTGGAGCCTTGGCACGATCGACACCTGTGACGGTGTCTGCCGTAAGCTCACCAACGCCGCCGGGTGCGTGACGGTCGCGGCCGGGTACCGGCTGGCGCCGGAACACAAGTTCCCCGCCGCCGTGCACGACTGCCACGCGGCGACGAGCTGGGTCGCCGCGCACGCTGCTGATCTCGGCGCGGACGCGGAACGGCTCGCGGTGGGCGGCGACAGCGCGGGAGGCAACCTCGCCGCCGCCATCGCCCTGCTCGCCCGCGATCAGGGCGGCCCGCGGATCCTCCACCAGCTTCTCGTCTACCCGAACACCGAGTACCAGGCGGACAACCCGTCCATGCGGGCAGGAACCGACCCGTACCTGTTCAACGTCACGGCCGTGCAATGGTATTGGGGGATGTACCTCGAATCTGCGGAGCACGGCGCGAACCCGCTGGCATCGCCGCTGCGCGCGGCGGATCTGACCGGGCTGCCACCAGCCACCGTGATCACCGCGGAGTACGATCCGCTGCGCGACGAGGGAGAGGCGTACGCCACTCGGCTCGCAGCCGCCGGCGTCCCGGTGAGCCTCACCCGATACGAGGGAATGATTCACGGCTTCTTCACCATGAGCGGAGTTCTCGACCAGGCCAGGACCGCGGTGATGTTCGCCGCGCGGCGGCTTTCCGACGCGTTCGTCACAGCGGCCCCCCCACCGGGCACATCCGGATCCCCAGCTCGCCAAAGGTAGGTGACCGTGCGGCCTCGCAAGCTCGACCTGCGTGATCTGCATGGGTCTTTGTCCGATCCGTTGCTTGACGCGATGACGTTCCTGAACGAGATCACCTCGCGCTATCCGCAGGCCATCTCGTTTGCGCCAGGTCGGCCGAGCGAGCATCTGTTCGCGCATGAACGCATCGCGGGCTACCTCGCTTCCTATGTCGGGTACCTGCAGGAAAGCTGCGGCTACTCCGTTGACCAGGTGCGCACCGCGTTATTCCAGTACGGCCGGACCAAAGGTCAGATACACGAGCTGATCGCCAGCACCGTGGCCAACGACGAGGGGATCGAGGCAACGCCGGAGGCGCTGGTCGTGACAGTCGGCGCACAGGAGGGGATGCTGCTGATCCTGCGCGCGCTCTTCGCCGGGCCCGCCGACGTGCTGCTTGTCAGCTCGCCCTGTTACGTCGGCATCACCGGCGCCGCGCGGTTGCTCGACATCGAGGTGGTGCCGGTTCCCGAGGAAGATCACGGACCCGGCGCCACGGCGGTTCGCGCGGCTGCCCGGCGCGCCCGTGCGGCGGGCAAGCGGCCGCGCGCCTTCTACGTCGTGCCCGATTGCGCGAACCCGTCCGGGCTGAGCATGCCTGTCCCGGCCCGTGAGCGGCTGCTCGAGTCGGCTGACGCCGAGGACCTGCTGATCATCGAGGACAACCCGTATGGCTTCTTCTCCCGCGATACGGCGCCACGCCCGACGCTCAAGTCGCTCGATCGCGGCGGGTCGGTCATCTATCTCGGATCGTTCGCGAAGACCTGTTTCCCCGGCGCCCGGCTCGGCTACGTCATCGCAGATCAAGAGGTGGCGGGCGAGGACGGAACCCGCGGTCTGCTCGCCGATGAGCTCGCCAAGATCAAAAGCATGACCACGGTCAACACCCCCTCGCTCAGCCAAGCCGTGATCGGGGGCATGCTCGTGGCCCATGGCTGCAGGCTGCGCGAGGCCAACGCGGCGGCGATCAGCTTCTACCGGTCGAACATGGCGGCGCTGCTTGGCGAACTCGAGCGCCGCTTCCCGCCGGGCCTGCGCGCCCGGCTCGGCCTGCGCTGGAACACGCCGGGCGGTGGCTTCTTCGTGGTGATGACGGTGCCTTTCCTGGCCGACGAGAAGGCTCTCGAACGGTCCGCGCGCGATCACGGTGTTCTCTGGACGCCAATGGGTTCCTTCTACCTCGACGACGGCGGTGATCACCAGCTCAGGCTGTCGTGCAGCTACGTCTCACCCGAACAGATCGTCGAGGGAGTGCGCCGCCTCGCCGGCTTCATCGCAGCCGCCAGCGCATCTATGTGAAGTCTGAAGATCCGCGACGGCGGGCGGCCCGCCACGCGTGCGCCGTTAGGGATAATACGGCAGCTCAGCATCCACACACGGGTCGCTGCCCCGCAGGGTCGCGGCCCGCGTGCGGCGGCTGGTCGCTGGTCCTTGCGGTAACCAGGGTAACGCGACGCAGCTCAGCTGGCGCTGAGCCACCGGGTCGGCGTCATGGCCAGCGCGCAGGCGGCATCGGCGTCGGCGACGTCCGGATGGCCGTGGGGTCGATGTCGGCAAGACGCGGCCGCCCGGCGAGCGTCATTGCCTCGGCGAACTCCCTGCGCAGCAGCCGCAGCACCGCGCTGACGCCGGCGGCGCCCGCGTGCGCGAGGCCCCACAAAACCGGGCGGCCGACCAGCACCGCCTCAGCGCCGAGGGCAAGGGCCCTGAACACGTCGGTGCCGCTGCGCACGCCGCCGTCAGCGAAGACCGGGATGCGGCCGGCAGCCGTCGCGACCACCTCGGGCAGCGCGTCCAAGCTCGCGATCGCGCCGTCAAGCTGTCGCCCGCCGTGGTTAGAGACGACGATCGCGTCCACGCCATGGTCAACAGCGAGCGCCGTGTCCTCGGCGGTGGCGATCCCCTTGAGCATGAGCGGGAGTCTGGTCTGTGCGCGCAGCCAGGCCAGGTCTGCCCACGTGATGGTGGGGTCCAGCTGGCTCGCCGCATGGCGCTGTAGTGAGGATGAGCCGGGATCGTGCTCGTGGGTCTCGGCCATGACCGACGCCTCGACGTTGACCGCGTTGACGCCCTGCGGCAAGGTGAACCCGTTGCGGATGTCGCGCAGGCGGCTGCCGAGCCGCGGCGCGTCCACCGTCAGCATGAGCGCGCGGCAGCCTGCTGTCGCCGCGCGCCGCAGCATGCCGCTCAGAATGTCGCGCTGCCGCAGCCAGTACACCTGCAGCCACCATTGTCCGCCCGCCGCGGCAGCGATCTCCTCGAAGGTCCGGCTTGCGAACGTGCTCGCGATGAACACCGTGCCCTCCTGCCGCGCCGCCGCGGCCGTGGCCACCTCGCCGTCCGGGTGAGCAAGCCGTTGGAACGCCATCGGCGCCACCAGCGCGGGGAAGGACAGCGGCGAGCCGAGCGTGGTCGTGGCAAGATCGCATTCCGCGACATCGACCAGGACCCGCGGGCGCAGGACCAGCCGGTCAAAGGCGGCGCGATTGGCGGCGAGGGTGTATTCGGCGCCGCTGCCGCCCTGGAAGTAGTCCCAAACATCAACGGGAAGCCGCGCACGTGCGGCCGCTTCAAACTCATCCAGCCGCAGCAGTACCATGCCCGCTCGTGCCCCTTGCTGTGTGTAGACCAGGACCGGCGGCACGCCGCTGCTGGCTTCGCCTCCAGTTAGGCATGCCGTCCTGATCGGTACAGGTTAGTGGCTGAGCGCGGATGTCCCCCGTCAAGGTCATCGGGTTCTTGACCACGTAGCTAGCGTGTGCGAACCTGACGCCAGATCCCCCTTACGCCCGTAGTTAGCCACACGTCGTTCTTTGGACATGATTCCTTACCATTCCGAGGGGCCAGGTCCGGCCCTCCCGGTCGGCGATGCTGCCTTGGAGGGATGATGGACAACGTGCCGCGCGCGCCATCACGGTCGGCCGGGTGGGTCGATGCGATGCTTCTCGCGGGCGGCGATGACGAGGTTTGCCTCTGGCTCGGCCGCGGGGTCGACCGCCGGGAGCTGCGTGAACTCGTCGCTGCTGAGCAGCGCAGACTCCAGGCGGCCGGGCTGGCGGCGGGCGGCACGGTCTCGTTACGGCTGCCTCCTTCGCTTGGCTATGTGGCGAGCCTGCTCGCCGCCTGGCGCATCGGCGCGCAGGTGAGCCTTCTTGATCACCGCTTAACCCAATACGAGGTCGAGCGGGCGCTGGACCGGCTCAAGCCGCAGGTGCTCGTTCAGGTCGATGACAGCGTCGCGTCCACAGTCAGCGCGATGCGCGGCTTCGCCGACATCGCAACTGCCGCGCAACCGTGCGCGGGTGGCCATGACGCGGCGACCGAGCACGCGCTCGTTCAGCTCAGCTCCGGGTCCACTGGACCGTCCAAGGTCATCGCGCGCACGGCCGCTGACCTGATCGCGGAACTGGATCGTTACACCAAGCTGGACGGCTATCCGCGCCAGGGCGAACGCATCGTTTGCCTGGCATCGGTGGTCCATGTTCTTGGCCTGGTGGGTGGCCTGCTGCACAGCTTGCACGCGGGTGTGCAGCTTGTCTTCGTCGAGCGCCTCACCCCGGATGGCATCCTCGCGGCCGTGGCCGCGGGCAACGAGCCGACGATGGTTCTCGGCGTGCCGTTTCACGCCGAGCTCTTAACGTCGGTCGCCACACCGCCGCCGTTGCCGCAACTGGTGCGGATGGTGGTCGCTGGCGAGCTCGTCCGCCCGCACGTGCCCGGTGCCTTCACCGCACGCTACGGCGTGCCGCTGGGGACCATGTACGGGATGACAGAACTCGGGGTCATCGCCACCGACCTGCATGGCCGCACGCGTCCCGCTGTCGCTCCCGCCCCTTCGATGAAGCTGCGGACCGAGGACGGCGAGCTGCTCGTGGCAATGGCTGCCTCGCCCTACATCGGCCTCGTCGACCCGACGCGCTGGTCGGACGGCTGGCTGCACACCCGGGACGCCGCGGACCTCGATCCGGCGACGGGCCTTGTGACAATCCTCGGCCGACTGGATTCACAGGTGTCGGTGGGCGGGCTCAAAGTCGATCTTACCGAGGTGGAGCAGACGCTCGCCGCGCTCCCGGGGGTTACCGAGGTGGTGGTGACCTTCGACGAGGTAATCACCGCCTATCTAGCCGTCACGGCCGGGGCCGCCATGGCGGACATCGAACAGGCGATCGCGCACCAACTCGCCGCGTTCAAGCGGCCACGGCGAATGCATGTCGTGCCCAGCTTGCCGCGGACAGCCAGCGGAAAGATCGTCCGCGACCGCACGGCGCTGCGCCGCCTGGCAGATCGCCAGCAGGTGACTTCGTGATCATGCCGCGCCGTTGTCTCGCCCAAAGCCCTAGCCCGTCGTCGGCCGGCCCGCATCGCGCCGGTCACGCAACCGCCGGGCCTCGGCCACCCAACCACGGAAGGAAGCCCAGTAGATGAAGGATGAGGTCTGCACGTTTGTCGTCGAGTCAGTTCGGAACATGAATTACGACGTCAGCGGCGTGACAGGCGACACCGATCTGGGCCCAACGGGCCTTGACCTCGAGTCGCTGGCGCTTGCCGAACTCGCCATCCAGGTGGAGGACGAGTTCGGAGTCAAGTTCACCGACGATGACACCGAGACGCTGGCGCTGATGACCCTGGACGAGTTCGGGGCCGAGGTTGTCAGGCGCATGGCGGCGGAGCCTGTGGCGCAGGCCGAGTGAGCCCGGTGAACCAGGTCGATCGCGAGCAGGTCATCGCGATGCTTGCGACGTTTGGTGATCGGTCACCTGAGGCGGTTGACGAGCAGCTCAGCTCGTTGGAGCTGACCTGGCTGATCGCCCAGATCGAGCAGCGGTACGGCGTCATGCTCGACTTCACCGACGACGTGCTAGCCCAGATGTCCACCTTGTCCGGCGCCGTGCAGGCGCTGCGCGGCGCGCTCGCAGAGGCGCGAAGTGGCTGACGAGCCGGCCGGCGTCCCGGCCGCGCGCGACGAGGTTGTGCTCACGGGCATGGGAGCTGCGTCGGTGTTCGGCCGAGGCGCCGCACCGCTGCTCGACGGTGCCTCCACCGGTGTTCATGGCTTTGACGAGGTCACCCGTTTCGACGTCCGGCGCCGCCGGGTCCGTTCGGCCGCCCATATGCCCGGATCGCCGGATCTGGCCAGCGAGCTTGTGGCCGTGATCGAGGATGCGTGCGAGGACGCGGCGCTGTCGGCGAACGACCGTGCCAGGTGTCTGCTGCTGCTCGCCGCGCACGCCGACCGATCGCTGACCGAGCGGCAAGGCCCGGTCGCCGGCCCGCCCGCCGAGTCGCCAGGCCCGGTCGCCGGCCCGCTCCCTGAGTGGCCAGGCGCGGTCGCCGAGTGGCCAGGCGCGGTCGACGGAATACAGACAGCTCATAACGGCGGCGGCCTTGCCGCTTCCGTGGCCAGCCGCTGCGGTCTGTTGGTGGGACCGCGCGTCTACACCGCCGCCTGCGTGGCCGCGAGCAGCGCGGTCGCCGACGCGGCGGCGATGATTGCGCACGGCCGCGTCGATCGGGTCGTCGTCGCGGCGGGCTACCTCGTGGATGAGGTCAACTTCGCCGTCTTCGACGCCGGGCGCGCCCTTGCACGTGACGGTCGCGTCCGGCCGTTCAGCGCGGGCAGGAAGGGGATTCTGCTTGGCGACGGCGTGGCCGCGGTGGTGCTGGAGTCAGGGCCGGCGGCGCGAAGCCGCCGAGCGCGGCCGCTCGCGGTGGTCGCTGGCTGGGGGCGAGCTGGCGACGCCTACCACGTATGCCAGCCCCGCCCTGATGGCGCCGGGCTGGCCGGCGCGGTGCGATCGGCGTTGCGCCGCGCCGCGGTGACGCCGGACGAGGTCGGCTATGTCAACGCCAATGGCACTGGCACCCCGCAAAGCGATGCCGCCGAGGCCGCAGGGTTGTCGCGGGCCTTGGGCGAGTCCCTGGAGAGGATTCCGGTCAGCTCCACCAAGTCAGTACACGGCCACGCCTTAGAGGCGTCGGCCTTGCTCGAGCTCGTGGTGACCGTGCTTGCGCTGCGCAGTGGCGTGCTGCCGGTCAACGCAGGCTTTCTCGAGCCAGATGCGAGCTGCGCGCTCGACCTTGTCCTCGATGTCGGCCGGCATGCTCAGATCTCCTATGCGCTGAGCGTCAACTTCGCCTTCGGTGGCGCCAACACGGCATTGCTTGTAGGCGCCGCATGAGCGCACAGCCCGAGACCTCGCAGACCGCCGCCGCCGTGCTCGGTGAGCCTCCCGCTGGGGCCGCGCCGCCCACGGTTTTGCCGTCTGCGACTACCTCTGCGCCGCCGGCCGACGTCAGCCCGTGGCGCAGGGTTGTCGTTCTCGCGCGGGCGCGCTGGCCCGCGGCGCCTGCGGACACGCTGACGCCGATTCCCGCCTTCGTCGCTTCATCATTCAACCCGCTCGTCGCGGAGGTCGCGGAGCGGTGCCTGCGCGCCCATTATGGGCGGCCTCCCGCCGACCCCGCACGCGGCGAGCAGACCGCGATCGTGCTGGCCAGCAGGCGCGGCGACGTGAGCACAACCGATGCGGTGGTGCAAGCCCTCGCCGGTGATCGCCGCGTACCGCCGCTTTTGTTCTTCCAGTCGAACATCAACGCCGTCATTGGCCATGTCGCCGCGCGCTGGGCTCTCGCGGGCCCGGTCGTTTGCGCGAGCCCGCTCGGCGACCCGCTAACCGACGGACTTTCCTGCGCCTGCTTGCTCTTCGACGACGGCGACGCGACCGAGGCGCTCGTCATCGCGGCGGACCAGGCCTACGGCGAAACGCCAGAAAGCGCAGCCGCGGTCCTGGTGGCCGCCGACACCCAGGGGTCAGGCTTACGGGCCGGTCAGCACGAGCCAGAAGGAGAAGAATGAAGGTCCCGAGCATCCGCGCCACACTGGCTAGAGACACCGACATTGGCGCGGGCAATGCCGTCGGCATCCGGATGGCGCTCGGGGCAGGCGTTGACGAGCCGGTCATCACGTTCGACACCGCCGTCGACGGCCATCCCGCCTGGCAACCGTTGACAGTGCGCCAGCTCGACCGGCTGGTCGCCGCGCGCGCGGCGGCCCTTCACGGCCTGGGCATAGGGATGCGAGACCCGGTCGCTGTCATCGCGCCGACGGCCGCAGACACCGCGCTGACCTTCCTGGCGCTTGCCCGGCTCGGCGCGATTGCGGCGCTCATCAACCCGTACCTGAACATCGAACTAGCCGCCGAATACGTCAGCCGCCTTGGCGCCGTGGGGCTCACCACCGACGCCGCTCATGTCGAGCAGCTATCTGGCTACGACCTCGGCACGCCGCTGCTGCCCAACATCACCACCCTCGGCGCCGGAGATCCGGCCAGCGCCCCGCGCCACTATCGGCACCATGGCAGCGACCCCGCCGCGATCACGCACTCCTCGGGAACGACCGGCCTGCCGAAGGCCGTCGTGCACTCACACGCCAGCCTGTTCGCCGCGATCCGGTACCGGCTGACCCTGCCAAGGCCGCAAGGGGTCGAGCGCATGTTGAGCGCGCTGCCGTGCCCGCACGCGGCCGGCCTCATCGTGCTGAACCTTGCCCTGTGCAACGGAGGGCAACTGGCCATGCTGTCACGGCAGGCGGGTCCGCTTGTGCTCGACGCGATCGAACGGTGGCGGCCACGAGCGGTCGTCGGGTTCTCGACCACGTGGCCGAACCTGCTGAAGGCAGACCTCACCGACCGTGACCTCAGTTCGGTCGCGCTGTGGTGGAACACGGGCGACTGCGCGCACGAGGCGCACATCCGCCGGCTGGTCGTCAACGGCTCCCGGGAGACCGTCACCTCGGCCGGCCGGTCGCGTCAGCCTGGCTCGGTGTTCGTGGATGGAATCGGCTCAAGCGAGATGGGCCACTCGCACTTCTATATCGCCCATACCCGCGACACGAACACCTACGGCCGCTGCATCGGCCGCCCGCATCCGTTCGCCAAGGTAGTGGTCCTTGGGCCAAACGGTGAGGAGCTTCCGCCCGGTGAGGTCGGCGAGCTCGGCACGTCCTCGCCGACGGTCTCGCTCGGATACTGGAACGACTCGGCCTTGACCTACCGCACCCGGGTTCGCGGTTACTTCCTGACCGGAGACCTTGTCTATCGCGACGAGGATGGTTACTTCTACCACCTGGATCGCAAGGTCGACTCGGTTGACCTCGGCGGTGGCGCACGTCTCTACACCGCCGACTGCGAGGAACGCATCCTCGCAAACTGCCCAGACGTCCTCGACTGCACGATCGTCGCCGTGCCCGAGGCCGGCCAGGTGGTGACCGACGTGCTGCTCCAGCTCGAACGGGGCGCCGATCCGGGTCTGGACAGGACGCCCCAGATACGCGCCAGCCTCGACGAACGCGTGGCAGCCACCCTGCGCCACGTCATTGCCGTGGACGACGACAATATCCCGCTCACCCCGACCGGCAAGGTGCGCAAGTTCGTGCTGCGCCAGCGTCACCGGGCGGAAGTGATGCCATGAGGTGGGAGTGATGTCATGAGGTGGCCGGGAGCCGTGGGATGAGCTGGCAGGAGATGAGCAGGCGAGGAGGCTTGCGATGAGCTGGCCGGGAGGCGCGGGATGAGCTGGCCGGGAGGCGCGGGATGAGCTGGCCGGGAGGCGCGGGATGAGCTGGCCCGGAGGGGATCGCGCGGCCGTCACAGGCCTCGGTCTGGTGAGTCCGCTCGGGCGCGGCGCGCAAGACGTCTTCCAAGACGTGTGCGCTGGCCGCACCGGTCTCGGCGCACCGCCAGAGAAGCACCCGGTCGCGGACACGCTTGAGATCATCGGGATCGCGCCAGACATCGACCCGGCGTCGGTCCTGCCCCCGAACCAGACGCGCTGCGTCGACCGATTCGTCGTCCTGGCACTGGCCGCGGCGGACGATGCGCTCGCGGACGCGGGAATCGAAGTCGGCCGCGACGTCGACCCGCACCGGATCGCGGTGATCGCCGCGACCGGCGGTGGCGGGCTTGAGACCTTCGAGGAGTACTCCCACCTTCGGCTGGAGCGCGGGCGCCCGGCGGTCTCCGCGTATCTGCTGCCGGGAATGCTGTCGAACATGGCGACGGCCCGGATCGCCATCAAGTACGGAATCAAGGGCTACAGCTCGGGCATCGTCACCGCCTGCGCCGCGGGCGCCCAGGCCATCGCCGAGGGGTTGCGGCTCATCCGCGACGATGTCGCGGATGTGGTCATCTGCGGCGGGACTGAGTCGCCGCTGCATCCGACCATTGCCGCCGCATTCACCAACGCCCGCGCGCTGGCCCATGGCTGGGCCGATCCCACGGCCGCGAGCAGGCCATTTGATCGCCACCGCAATGGCTTTGTGCTTGCCGAAGGCGCATGCATCTTCGTCATTGAGCGGCCGGCCCATGCCCGGGCACGCCGCGCAGCCGCGTATGCGGACATCATCGGCTGGGGCGCGACGACCGACGCGCACCACCCAACCATGCCCCAGCCCGATGGCGAGGGCGCGGCCGCGTGCATGCGCCACGCGCTGGCCGACGCGGGCCTGCGCGAAGGCGACGTCGACTACATCAACGCACACGGCACGAGCACCAAACTCGGCGACGCAGCGGAGGCCAGGGCCATTCGCTCCGTCTTTGGTCAACCCGGCCCCGCGGTGAGTTCTATCAAGGGCGCGACGGGTCATCTGCTCGGCGCGTCGGGCGCCCTGGAGGCGGCGGTTACCGCCCTCGCCGTCTGCAGCGGCGTCCTTCCGCCGACGCACAACCTCACCGATCCCGACCCCACATGCGAACTCGATCATGTGCGCGGATCAGCACGGATCGGCGCGGTACGCACGGCACTTTCCAACTCATTTGCCTTCGGTGGCCACAACGTGAGCCTGCTCATCGGAAACAGCGCCATCGAATGCCGTACCAGCCCCGCACACCGAGGTGCACCATGAAGGTTCAAGGAATCGACCACCTGGAGTTCTACGTCGCTGACGCGTCGCGCGCCGCCGACGAGTTATGTGCCGCCTACGGCTTCCGTGTCCACGGCAAAGGCGGTCCGGAGACGGGGCTCGCAGGTCAGCGTTCAGTCCTGGTCCGGCTCGCCGACATACAGATCCTGCTCACCTCCGCCATTTCCGCCGACCACCCCGCGGCCGAATATGTCCGCAGGCACGGCGATGGCGTGGCGATCATCGCCTTCAGCGTGGACGACGCCACGGCGGCATTCGACCAGGCAGTGCGGCTGGGCGCCGACGGCGTAGCTGAGCCCGCAGTCTACGAACGCGATTTCAGCCGCGTGAGGTTCGCCACCGTGTCCGGCTTCGGCGATGTCGCCCACCGCTTGGTGGAGCGGCACGGGCCGGCGGAAGACTTCGCGCCCTGCGCGATCGAGACGTGGGTCGCGCCCGATGGCGTTGGCGCCGAGGGCGAGGACGACGACGTGGTGGACACGATCGACCACGTCGCCTTGTGCCTGCCCACCGGGACATTGGCCGAGGTTGTCGCTCGTTACTGCGACGTCTTCGGCTTCGACCAGATCTTCGAGGAACGGATCGAGGTAGGCAGCCAGGCCATGGACTCGAAGGTGGTCCAGTGCCCGTCAGGCGCAGTCACCTTCACCATGCTGGAGCCGTCGGGGAGCGAACCGGGCCAGATCGACCAATTCCTGCATTCGCACGGCGGCGCGGGTGTGCAACATGTCGCTTTCGGCACCGCCGACATCAGCACCGCCGTGCGGACTCTGCAAGAACGTGGCGTGCGTTTCCTCACCACGCCGCCCGCTTATTACGACGCACTACAGCGCCGCCTGGGCGTGGCCGAGATTCCGGTGCAGCAGTTGCGTGACCTCAACGTGCTCGCTGACCGTGACTCGTGGGGCATGATGTTCCAGATCTTCACCCAGTCCGTCCACCCGCGCCGGACCCTGTTTTTCGAGCTGATCGAAAGACGGGGTGCGCTCACCTTCGGCAGCAGGAACATCCGGGCACTCTACGAGGCGGTCGAGCGGGAGCGCGTGGCGGTGAGCCCGCAGCCTGATCCCCGCACGGGACCCGGCGCCACGCCAGCTCACGCATGAGTGCGGCCCGCACAGTCCCTGGGAGGAAGCAAATGCCCACGACCACATTCACGCTGGCAGACGAAGAGCGGGAATTACTGCCGAGCGACGATGACGTCAACGGGTACGCCAAACACGGCTGGTACCTGTCCAAAAAACTGCTCACCGACAATGAGGTCGACACGCTGTTAGCGGCAAGCGAGCGGTTCTACGCGGGCGAGCGTGACCGCAGGCTCCTGCATTGGCCGCCGACTCTATCTTACTGGGAGCCATCGCACGGCGCGGTGCAACGCCACAACGACTACATCCATTATGAAAGCGATGAGATCCGTCGAATTCTGTGTAAGCCGCTGATCGGAGCAGTCGCGGCCAGGTTGGCCGGCGCCGCCGAGATCAGGATCTTCCAGGCCACGCTCATCTACAAGCCGCCGGTCCGCGATGAGCCGACCAACCACGTGCCTTGGCATTTCGACCGGCACTACTGGCAGACGTGCACATCGGAACGGATGCTCACCGCGTTCATACCCTTCCACGATTGCGACGAGGAGATGGGGACGATCACGATGGTGGACGGTAGCCATCTGTGGAAGGAACCGCCGGGCGGCGACGACTCGACCCGCCACTTCGCCCGGCGAGACCGCGAGGAGCTTGAAGCCATTCTCGCCAAGTCCGCCGAATTCAACGGTGCGCGCGTGACGAAGACCCCCATGGTCATCCCCAAGGGCCACATGAGTTTCCATCACTGCCGCATCTACCACGGCAGCCAGGGCAACCGGAGCGACCGGCCGCGACGTGCTATCTCGCTGCACATGCAGGATGGCGAGAACCAGTGGCGACTGTACCGTAAGCCCGATGGCGGCACGCTCGTGTACAACAACGACGTCATGGTGCGTAAGACAGCCGCTGGCGCGCCGGATTACGCCGACCCCACGTTCTGCCCGGTGACATGGACGGCGTAGCAGCGCCGCCCAGCGCAGTGCCTGCGGCGGCAACGCTCTACCGGACGATGTGCCTAATACGGAAGTTCGAGGAGCGAGCGCTCGAACTGGTGAAATCCGGTGAGATCGTCGGTGGCACTCATCCCTACATCGGCCAAGAGGCCGTCGCCGTCGGGATCTGCGCGGCGCTGCGGCCCGCCGACCTCGTCACAGGCACCCACCGCGGGCACGGGCACGTTCTTGCCAAGGGCGCGGATCCGAGCCGCGTGCTCGCCGAGTTGGCGGGCAAGGCGACCGGGCTCAATCGCGGCCGCGGCGGCTCGATGCACGCAGCCGATCTCAGTCTCGGCATCCTCGGCGTCAACGCGATCGTGGGCGCGGCGGCGCCAATCAGCGTTGGTGCGGCATGGTCGGCCAGGCGAACCGGTAGCGACCAGGTGGTGGCTACCTTCTTCGGCGACGGCGCGCTGAACGAGGGCGCCCTGCTCGAGGCGCTCAACCTGGCCGCGCTGTGGCGGCTGCCCGTGCTGTTCGTCTGCGAGAACAACGGCTACGCGACCACGATGCCGATCGCGACCGCGGTTGCCGGGACGGCGGTCGGCCGAGCGCAGGCATTCGGTATTCAGGCGCAAACGGTCGATGGGATGGACGTCGAGCAGGTGCATGCGGCGGCGGCGGCGATGGTCGCGCGGGCGCGCGCCGGAGGCGGACCGGGCTTCCTCGAATGCCTTACCTACCGCTTTGGCCCGCACCACACGATGGAATACCGCTTCCGTCTCTCCTACCGCTCGGCGGCCGAGATCGCGCGGTGGCGCGAGCGCGACCCGCTCGGCATCGAGGCCGCACGGCTCGAGTCGGGGGAGTGTGAGCGGATTGACGCCGAGGTCGCCGGGGTGATCGATGCCGCTGTCGAGTACGCGCGCTCGAGCCCACCGCCCGATCCAGCCGACGCCCTCGACTTCCTCTACGCAAGTGGTCTGCGACCAAGGGCGGGATTCGTGTCATGACCTGGCTTTCGTACACCAAGGCACTCAACAGGGCTCTCGGCGACGAGATGGAACGCGACTCAGCGGTGTGCGTGTTCGGTGAGGACGTGCAGGCGGGGATCGCGGGCCTCACGCTGGGCCTGCACAAGCGCTTCGGCGGCGACCGGATTGTGGACATGCCGCTGTCGGAACAGGCGTTCACCAGCATGGCCACCGGCGCGGCGCTGACCGGAACCCGGCCAGTGATCGAGTTCCAGATACCATCGCTGCTGTTTTTGGTGTTCGAGCAGATCGCCAACCAGGCGCACAAGTTCTCTCTGATGACCGGGGGCCAAGCGGCTGTCCCCGTGACCTACATCGTGCCCGGATCGGGCTCGCGGATGGGCTGGGCTGGGCAGCATTCCGATCACCCGTACAGCATCATCGCCCACGTGGGAGTCAAGACCGTGGTTCCGGCGCTGCCGTCGGACGCTTACGGGTTGCTTATCTCCGCGATCCGCGACCCCGACCCGACGGTCATCTTCGCCCCCACCGGCGCGATGGGCGTGCGCGAGGACGTCACCGCGGCGCTCGGCCCGGTGCCGCTCGGCTCGGCGCGAATTCACCGCGCCGGGTCCGAGGCCACCATCGTCGCGGTCGGCCACCTTGTCCACGACGCGCTCGCGGTCGCCGACGAACTCGCCGGTGAGGTGTCGCTGGAGATCTTCGATCCGCGCACGCTGTACCCCTTTGACTGGGACGCTCTCGCTACGTCACTGGAAAAGACAAAGCGGCTTGTCGTCATCGACGACTCCAACCGGTACTGCGGCTTCGGCGCCGAGGTGCTCGCGACCGCGGCAGAGGAGATGCCACTGGTTGCCGCGCCCAAGCGGGTGACGCGCCCGGAAGGTGCGGTGCTGCCCTTCGCGCTGGAACTGGACCGGGCGGTTCAGCCAAGCCGGGACCAGCTCGCCGCCGCCGTCCGGGCGGTCATGAAGGAGTCATGACGTAAGGACGCGCCGCCCGGCTTGCCGCAACGCCCGTCGGCGACAGCCCGTTCGCGCAGCCAATCAGGCGCTTGCGCTGCGGCACGGACCTCTACGGGTCAGCCCATGTCGTCGAATTCGCCGTCCTTGACTCCCGCGATGAAGGCCCGCCACTCAGCCTCGGTGAACGCGAGCACCGGACCGTCCGGGTTCTTGGAGTCACGCATGAGGATCAGCCGCCCGCTGCCTGCCTTGTGGTTCGGCGCATCGGCCGGGTCATCGGTAACGGTCACTTCCACACTTTCCTGGGCCGCGCTGTCCTCGTCGGTTTCGTGCGGCCCTGTGCCGAAGTTGTCCATCCTGCTTTACCCACGCTTTCTATGGTGTACATGCCCCACATGGGGGGCTAGCTCGCTACTCCACATGGGGGGCTAGCTCGCTACTGGTCACTCCCGCCCTGGAGTGTAAGGTCACCTGCGCGCAGGTCCTGCGCCGGGGCAGCCCGATTACCGGCCGGTGAACGAGAGCGATAGCTGGTACGTGTTCACCGGTGTCCGTCGACGACGTCGAAGTGTACGGGTGGCTGCGCATCGACCTGGCCGCCGGTCAATGGAACGCCGCAGGCCGCCTCCGGCGCGTCGTTGGCTGGGACGCTCGCGACGATCACCCGCGACGACGGCAGCACGCAGGCTACCTACGCCGGGCACCCGCTCTACCGCTACGCGCTCGACACCAAGCCAGGCATGACCAGCGGCAATGGTGTGGGCGGCGTATGGCACGTGGTGAAGGCCAGCGGCGGCGCCGCGTCCTCGCCGAGCCAGTCGGGCGGCGGCGGCGGCGGATATGGCTACTGACCGCCGAAGGCCCGGGCAGCCGACCCATTATGCATAACGGCTGCCGCGATGCGATCCCGTTCCCTTGGTCAGCTCGTCTCCGGCGGCGGAAGTCCAAGCTCGCCGCGGATCAGCCGGACAGCTTGCTCGACGGGCCTGTTGGCGGCCGACAGGCGCGGTTCGTAGCCGCGCAGTTGCGCCAGCGTCCGCGAGCCCGCGGCCCGCATGGTCAAAGCGGCGCGGTAGGTGTTCAGCCACACCAGCGCACGCGCGATCCTCTCGGTGCCTGCTGGAAAGACAATGGCGAGCAGGCGGCGGTCAAAGAGCCGTTCCGTGGCGGCCGCGTCGCGGAGATCGGCCCGTGCCCGTGCGAGGTTGTCACGGTCGCGTCCCTCCAGCCCATCGAAATCGATTTCCAGGCGGCGGTTGCCGGCCACCGCGATGGCCAGGTATCGGGCCGCGAGAGCCTTGCGAGCGGCACCGGTGGGGACCGCAGGTGACGAGCTGCTTGTGGCCCGCGCCGTGTTCGATGGGCTCTGCTTGACGGCCGAGGCAGACGAGCCCGCGCCCGAGCAGGCGGTGGTGAGCACACTGATTACCGCGGCTGCGGCAACCCAGGCCATAGCAACCTCGCGTCGTCCGCGCATGGCTCGCATCGTATGACGGGGGGCGGCCCCGCGTGCCGCTCGGCCACGCCTCGTTGTGCTGTGGAGTCAGCCGGGAACGATCACTTGGAGCGCGGCAGGAACAGCGTGTATGCGCAGTGGCCCGCGCATAGGCAGCAGCTCGCCGTCGGCGCCTGCGGGAAGCGCGCGGTCCACTGTCAGCGTGGCAGCCTTGACGCGGAACGTGCTCACCGGGGACAACGCCGTGTGCGTGCCGTCCTTGATCTTCAACAGCACGCGGACGAATGTCAGCCGGGGCGCGTGCCGCATGATCACAATGTCGAGCAAGCCGTCCGTGGGATGCGCGTCAGGTGCGACCTTCATCCCGGCGCCGAAGAACGGGCAATTGGCGACAACCACCGCATACCCACGGAACTCGGTCGTGGCTTGCTGTCCGTCCGCCGTTGTGGCCTCCACGCGGAAGGTCGTGGATTTCCAGCCAAGCAGCGCTCGCAGCGCGGCGAGATTGTAGACCGCCGGTCCGCGAATCAGCCTCGCCCTGTTGGCAATCTCGTTCGCGACGGAAGCGATGCCAACATAGATGCTTCCCGCCACCATGGTGGGCGCCGATTCGCTCGCCGCATCGCTCACCCCGATCAGGTCCACCTGCTGTAGCCGGCCGTCCAGCAGCACCCGCGTGGCCGCGACGGGCTCGAAGGGTATCCGGAGCGTCCTGGCGAAGTCATTGCCGCGGCCCGCGGGGATGATGCCGAAGGCGCCGCGCACCTCCGCTGCCCGTACGACGGCGTCTACCAGGGCACCGGTCAGGCCGTCCCCGCCGAACGCGACAACGATGTCTCCCCGTCGCGTCGCCGCGGCGGCCAGCGTTCGCGCGTGCTCCAGGCTCGTGCTCTCCTGCACGCTGTAGGCGGCGCCCTCGGCGTCGAGCGCGGCCGTGACCTGCGGCAGGTATCTGGCTGGCTTGCCGCGCCCGGCAGCCGGGTTGATCACAAAGGCGAATGATCGCTCGGTCATCGGCTGCCTCTCCGTGGGTGACCGCGCCGTCAACCATGACGGAAGGCAGTCATAACGCGCCGACAGGCCGGATTTCAAGCAGAACCAGGCACTTCGTATGAACAGCGTCCACGAGCGTCGTGGCCGTGGCCGTGGTCCTGGCCGTGGCCGTGGGCGAGCGCGGGCCGTCCTGCTTGCGGCGAGATCGTGATCTGGCTCGCGGTGAGCGGCGGCCGGCCCGCGTAGCATCGGATGTCATGACGGGCCACGCCCAAAACGCCCACAGTGGCGACGCAACCCTTGCCCAAGATCCCGTGTTTCCGCACGTCACGGGCTTCCTCCAGGTGCAGACCACGACAGACTCCAGAGCCGAGGCGATCGAGCTTGGCCGAGCCGCGGTCGCCGCGCGGCTAGCCGCCTGCGCTCAGGTGTCAGGGCCGGTCGCGAGCACCTACTGGTGGGAGGGGGAGATGGAGCGAGCCGAGGAGTGGCTGGTCGTGATGAAGCTGCCAGCAGAACGCTACTCGGAGCTTTCTTCGCTGCTCACCCGGTTGCACAGCTACGACGAGCCAGAGATCATCGCCACCCCGATAACGGCGGGTTCGCCCGGTTATCTGGGCTGGATCACCGATGAGACCACGCCAGCCGACTAGACGCGGGCCTCGCGCAGGGTGCGAGCGGCCTGCTCGGGCAGGACGTCGTTGATGAATGCTCCCATGGCCGCCTCCGAGCCGGCCAGGTACTTGAGCTTTCCCGGCGCCCGTCGAGCGGAGTGAATCTGCACGTGCAGGTAGCCGAGTTCGCGGTCGATTCGCACCGGCGGCTGATGCCAGGCGGAGATGTAGGGAATCGGCGTGCCGTAGAGGGCCCGCATGCGGCGCAGCACCTCAAGGTAGATGGGGCAAAAGTCGGACCGCTCGGCCTCGCTGAGTTCGGGCAGGCCGGTGACTTGGCGGCTCGGGTACAGGTGCACCTCGAGCGGCCAGCGGGCGGCGAAGGGCACGAACGCGGTCCAATGCTCGTTGCGCGCGACGATCCGCTCACCCGAGCGCAGCTCTTCCGCAAGCAAATCCGCGAAGAGATTGCGCCAGGTGCGCTCGCGGTAGTCGCGCGCCGTCTCCATCATCCGGCGCGTGCGCGGGGTGACAAAGGGATAGGCGTAGATCTGCCCATGCGGATGGTGCAATGTGACGCCGATTTCCCTGCCGTAGTTCTCGAAGCAGAAGACCTGCTCCACGTTGGGCAGCGACGAGAGCGCCAGGGTGCGGTCCACCCACGCCTCAAGCACCGTCCGGATCCGGCGGGCCGGGAGATCGGCCAGGGTCGCGTTGTGGTCGGAGGTGTAGCACACAACCTCACACCTGCCAACCGCGGGTTGCCGCGCGTGCAGCGCCGAGCGTGTGCGCTGGGTCGCCGGCCGGGCGCGGACCGCCGGATCCGGGTCGCCACGCTGCGGCGCCGCGCCGGGGTAGGCGAACGTCGGGAAGCGGTTCTCGAACACGACGACGTCGTAGCCGCTGGACGGTATCTCGGTGTGCCGTCCCTCGGTCGACGGGCACAGCGGGCACTGGTCGTCGGGCGGCAAGTACGTCCGGTCCTGGCGATGGCCCGCCATGGCCACCCACTCGTCGAGCGCCGCGTCGTAGCGCAGCCCGCCGGTGAACGGCGCCGCGGCAAGCTGCCGCGGGTCGGTGACGTTGCGGGTCACCGCTTCGCACTCGTCGAAGTAGATGAGCTCCCTGCCGTCAGAAAGGCGCATGTGCGTCCTTTTCATCAGGCGCCCTGAGCCGTTTCCGCGGTGACGGGGACCACCAGAAGGTCGCCCACATGATCGGCGAGGATGGTGCGCGCTTCGCCGCTGATGAGACTGTCCGTGATCAGCGTGCTCACTGCCTCAAGCGGGGCTATCTGGCTCAAGCCGATCACCCCCCATTTCGTGTGATCCGCCACGACGATGAGCCGCCTGGCCGCCTCAACGAACGCCCGGTTGGTCTCCGCCTCGCTGAGGTTGGGCGTGGTGAGCCCGGCCCGCGCGTCGATGCCGTGTACGCCCATCACCACGACGTCGAAGTGCAGCGAGCGGATGGTCGCGACGGCGACCGCGCCGACGAGGGCCTCTGACGGCGTCCGCACGCCGCCGCTCAGCACGACAGTGAGGTCCGCTCGCTCGTTTTGGTAGAGGACCTCGGCGACCTTGATGGAGTTGGTGACCACGGTAAGGTTCGGCACGTTGCGCAGATGCCTGGCGAGCGTCCACGTCGTGGTCCCCGCGGTGAGCGCGACCGCCGATCCCGGCTGGATCAAGCTCGCCGCCTGCGCGGCGATCGCTTCTTTCTCCCGCGGCTCGCGAATCGACTTCGCCGCGAAGCCTGGTTCGTCGGTGCTCCCGTATTCGATGGTGGTGGCGCCGCCGTGGACCTTCGCGATAAGTCCTTGCCTGGCAAGAGCTTCGAGGTCCCGTCTGATCGTCATGTCCGAGACGCCAAGCATCTGGCTCAGGTCGCTGACCCTAACCCCACCTGCCTGCTTGACCTGTTCCAAGATCTTTGCCTGCCGCATGGCGGCGAGCATGATGACGGTCCTCTCTGTTAAGAGCCCGGCCCAGCCGGCCCTGCGCGGCCTTGTCTCTGGTTTCCCCGTTGCTGGTTCCGCCGTCACGGGCAGCGTGCCTGAGAAAGCGACCAGAGTCAACACTAACGAACACCACGTTTGTGCGGCTCGGCTGGTTCAATCCCACCCGCGCACGCGTCGGCGCGGCGTCCGCGCCGACGGGTGAGTGCTAGGGATTTGCTGCACCGTCTATCGGAGGACGCGGGTATGACCTGCAGCATCGCAGGGCTTGTGAGGACGTGCGCACCCTCTCCTGCCGTTGGTTGAGGTTGTTCGGTTCCGCGAGAAAGGGCGCGGGGGGCCGCGCGCCAGAAAGCGCAGCCGTTCTGGATAATCGTCCGAACGAGCTCGGCCCGGCGCGGTCACCTGCCAGCGGGGATGTTCCACGCGGTGATCACCGGCTCGCTGTGCTCTGTGCCGAGAGTCGCGAGCGTGCCCGTGTCGAGGCGGAACAGCCGCCCGTCAGCGGCCTGCAGGCCGAGCCAGCGCGCGGTCAGGACCCGCAGAATATGGCCGTGCGCGACGAGCGCCACGTCCCCGCCGCCCGTCAGCGGCCGAGCCCGGCGCAGAACCGCGTCCGCGCGCGCGCCGACCTGGGCGATGGTCTCCCCCGGGTGCGCCGCATCGCCGGGGATCACCCCGTCGCGCCACAGGTACCAGCCAGGACGCTCAGCCCGGATCTCGGCCGTGGTGCGTCCGTCGTATCCGCCGTAGTCCCACTCCCACAGGTCGGGGTCCTGCTTCGCGCCGCGCAGCCCAGCCAGCGCGGCCGTCGTCAGGGCCCGGCTGGCCGGGCTGGTGAAGGCCGCGCATATGCCCATGGCGGCAAGCTCGCCGCGAAGCGCTTGCGCCTGCGCCTTGCCGCGCGCGGTGAGCGGCACATCGGTACGGCCGGTATGCCGTCCTGCGGCGCTCCACTCGGTCTCGCCGTGCCGTAGCAGAATCAGCGCACCCATGGGTCCATAATCCTGCCGGCTGGCCGCTCGTCCGCACCGGTTCACCACGCCCTACGGTGGACGCCATGACGAGCATGACGCCGGAGGAGTTCCGCCGCTATGGCCGCCAGGTCGTCGACTGGATCGCGGACTACTGGTCGCGGGTCGAGTCGCTGCCTGTCCAGTCGCAGGTCGCCGCCGGGGAGACGGACAAGCTGCTGCCCGCGCATCCGCCCGAGCGTGGGGAGCCGTTTGAGGCGCTGATCGCCGATGTGGACCGGATCGTGCTGCCCGGCGTGACGCACTGGCAGCATCCACGGTTCTTCGGCTACTTTCCCGCCAACGCCTCCGGGCCCGCGGTTCTCGGTGACTTGATCTCATCGGGGCTCGGCGTGCAGGGGATGTTGTGGGCGACAAGCCCGGCCTGCACCGAGCTTGAGCAGCACGTGCTTGACTGGCTTACCGAACTGCTCGGGCTGCCGGCCTGGTTCCGGTCGGCCGGGCCTGGCGGTGGCGTCATACAGGACACCGCGTCGAGCGCGGTGCTTGTGGCCCTCGCCGCCGCGCTGCAGCGCGCGACCGCGGGCACCGCGCGGACCTTCGGCGTCGCCGCCGGAGCGAGCGGGGTCGGGGGAGCGGGCGGGGTCGGGGGAGCGGGCGGGGTCGGGGGAGCGGGCGGAACCGGCTGCGGGTATGCGGTCTATGCCTCCGCCGAGGCGCATTCCTGCGTGGACAAGGCGGTGGTGATCGCTGGGCTCGGCGAGCGTGCGCTGCGAAAAGTGCGCGCCGATCCCAGATCGCTGGCGTTGGATCCCGCGCATCTGCGCGCCCTCGTGGAGGAGGATCGAGCCGCAGGCGTTGTCCCTGTGATGGCGGTGGCGACCGTGGGCACGACCTCTACCACCGCGATCGACCCGGTCCGCGCCATCGGCGAGGTTTGCCGCGCGAACGGCATCTGGCTGCACGTGGACGCCGCCTACGCGGGCGTCGCCGCGGTCTGCCCCGAGTTTCGCTGGGTCAACGACGGTGTGGCCGAGTTCGCGGACTCCTACGCCACCAACCCGCACAAGTGGCTGCTCACCAACTTCGACTGCGACGCCTTCTGGGTCGCCGACCGCGCGCCCCTGCTCGCCGCGCTGTCCATACTTCCTGAGTACCTGCGAAACGCGGCGACAGAATCCGGCGCGGTCGCCGACCTCCGCGACTGGCAGGTTCCTCTCGGCCGCCGGTTCCGCGCGCTGAAGCTGTGGGCGGTGATCCGCTGGTACGGCGCAGAAGGCCTGCGTGAGCATATCCGCGGCCACGTCCGGCTGGCCGGCGACTTCGCCGGATGGCTGAGCGGCGACGACCGGTTCGAGGTCGCCGCGCCGCATCCGCTGTCGCTTGTGTGCTTCCGCTTGCGGACGCCTGGCCGGTCGCCCGAGCAGCGGGACGCGGCCAATCTGGCGCTGATGGACCAGCTCAACGGCTCGGGCGAGCTGTTTATGACGCACACGAGGATCGGCGGCAGGGTGGCGCTCCGGCTCGCCATCGGCGGCACGTTCACCGAGCGGCGCCACGTCGAGCAGGCGTGGGAGCGGATCCGGTCCGCGGCGGGCGAAATCGTGATCCCGCAGAGTTGTCAGTGATGTCCGCAATCATGGAAGCAGGCGCGATGAGCTCACGCGCTCACGCCGAGCCGCGCGCGATGAGGCGGCCACGTGGGGCCGCGTCGGCAGCGATGGGCTCGCCGCGCAGCCATACCGCGCGAACGGCGCCCACGAGAACCCGTCCCTCATACGGCGTCAGGTGATGGCGGTGGAGCAGCTGCGCCGCCCGCACGGTGAACGCGGCGTCCGGATCGAAGGCCACCAGGTCCGCGTCGCAGCCAACGGCCAGCTTGCCCTTGCGTGGCAGCCCGGCGAGCGCCGCGGGGCGCTGCGCCATCCAGCCGATCACATCCGCGAGGCGGTGCCCGCGCCGCCGCGCCACCGTCCACACGGCCGGGAGGCTGAGCTGCAGCGAGGAGATGCCTCCCCGCGCGGCGCCGAAGTCGCCCGCCGGTCCCTTCAGCTCGGGCGGGCAGGGCGAATGGCCGGAAACCACGCAATCGATCGTGCCGCCCTCCAGCCCGCGCCATAACGCCTCGCGGTTGATCGCGTCTCTGATCGGCGGGCAGCACTTGAACTGCGTGGCGCCGTCCGGCACCTCTTCGGCGGCGAAGAACAGGTAATGCGGGCAGGTTTCCGCCGTCAGCGCTATGCCTGCGGCCTTGGCCCCGGCGATCAGGGCGACGCACTCGGCCGCGGACAGGTGCGCGATGTGCGCGCGCGCTCCGGCCGCCGCGGCTGCCGCCACGACGCTCTCGATAGCGCGCCGCTCGGCGCGTGGTGGCCTGGAGGCGAGAAACGCGCCGTAGGCGGGACCAGACGCGTGCCCGATCTCACTAGCCTGCTCGGCGTGCACAGCCAGCACCGTTCCCGTGCCGATCCGAGCGACCTCGATGAACGCGGCACGCAACGCCGCGCGGTCAAGCGCGAGGAGGCCGATGGCGGCGTCGCGCGGGCCGCAGTCGGCGAGGAAGCACTTGAAGCCCAACACCCCGGCGTCGTGTAACTGCGCAAGCTCGGCCAGGTTTCCCGGCCGCACCCCACCCCAGAACCCGACATCGACCGCGCATTGCCCGTCAGCCGCCGCCCGTTTCGCCGCCAGGGCGTCGGCCGACACCGTGGGCGGCAGCGAGTGGACCGGCATGTCCAGGATCGTCGTCACGCCACCCGCGGCGGCCGCTGCGGTCGCCGCCGCGAAACCCTCCCAGTCGGTCCGGCCGGGTTCGTTCACATGGACGTGGGTATCCACCAGGCCAGGCAGCAGCGCGAGCCTGCCGAGATCCTGCTCGCTCGCAGCCTGCAGCCGCGCGTCATACTCCTCCACCGCCTCGATCTGGCCATCCTTAACGGCTAACGCGGCGGCCACCTCGCCCCCGGGCAGCACCGTCCGCTGCGAGCGGACCACCAGGTCGTATCTCACGGTGATCCGGCCTTTCCCTGCGGGTTCTGCGCGCCGAGCCAGTCGCTGGCAAGCCGCCGCGCCGCCTGTTCGAGCAGCGGGCCCGCCTCGGTCATGCAGCGCCGCAGGTCCGGCTGAATGCTGGTGAGCGGATATGCGGCGGAGATGCCGGCCCGGCGCAGCTCTGCCTCGCTGAGCCCGGCACGGCCAGCGACCGCGACGACGGGCACGCCTGCCGCGGCCGCCGCGCGTGCCACGCCGACGGGCGCCTTGCCGCGAAGGGTCTGGGCGTCGAGGGATCCTTCGCCGGTGACAACCAGCCGCGCGCCCGGCAGGTGCCTGGCGAAGCCGAGGCGCTCAAGCAGCAGTTCAATGCCGGATCGCATCGTCGCGCCGAGGAAGGCGAGCGCGGCGAAGCCCATCCCGCCAGCCGCGCCCGCGCCCGGCAGATCACGGTAGCGGTGCGCCAGCCGCCGTTCGACCACCTCCGCCCACCGCGCCAGCCCGCTCTCAAGCACCGCAACATCCTGTCCTGTGGCACCTTTCTGCGGGGCATAGACCGCGGCGGCGCCGCCCGCGCCGAGCAGGGGGTTGTCGACGTCGCACGCCACGAGCACGGGCACGGGCACAAGCGCCCGGCCGGCGAGGTCAAGATGATCCAGCCGCCGCAGCGCCGCGCCGCCTGGCTGAAGCTGCGCGCCGCCGCGGTCGAGCAGCCGCACCCCAAGCGCCTGCACCATGCCCGCGCCGCCGTCGGTGCAGGCGACGCCGCCGAGGCCGAGCACGATGCCGTGGGCGCCGGCCTCGACCGCGGCGCTGATGAGCTGCCCCGCGCCATAGCTCGTCGCCGTCAGCGGCGCAGGTTCGCCTCCGGGCAGCCGCTGAAGGCCGCACGCCTGCGCGGCCTCGACGATCGCCGCAGCCTCGCCCATGGCGAAGGATGCCTCGACGTCCTGTCCCGTTGGCCCGCGCACCGCGGCGCGCATGCGGACGAAACCAGCGTCTTGCGCGGCGATGACACTGTCCACGGTCCCGTCGCCGCCGTCCGCGACAGGCAGCGTCACGATGCGGATGCCCGGGCAGCCGCGCCGCAGGCCCGCGGCGACGTGCGCGGCCACCTGCGGCGCCGTGAGGGTGCCCTTGAATTTGTCCGGGGCGACGATCACGTGTCCGCCCGCCGTCGTCACCACAACGCGATCGTAGCTAGTGGTCTGGCGGGCGGCCCCGTGATCGCGCTCAGCGGCGCCTGGACCGGTCACATGCCGGTGCCGGGCCGCAGCGGGGTCACGTAGATACGGCCGTGCTGGCAGACGCTGCCGCCTGGCCATGCCGTGGTCAGCGGGGCGGTCTCGTCAGGCGGGGTGACGTGAGCCATCGTTGCGAGTGGCTCACACGGGCTGGCCTCGTCCCCGGCTGGAACGACGGTCCAGTGCAGCAGCGAGTACACGTGCCCGCCCGGAACAACCGTGACCAGACGCGGCTCCGGAGTCGTCCTGATCACCTTTGTGGCGACGTTGCCGCCGGACGCCGTGAGGAGCTGCATCCCCGGGTACCCGAAGATCCGGCAGGTGAGGCTTGACGTGTTGGTCAGCACCAGGAAGGCGTAACGCTGGCCGGCTCCGGGGCTGCCCAGCCTGACATGGGCGGACAGCATGCTGGTGTGGCAGCGGCCAGCCCCTTGTGCCTGCGGCCCGCTCGAGCTTGTCGGGCTGGCGGCAGGCGCGCCGCTGGTAGCCGAGTCGCTGGGGCTCGCCGCCGCCGGGCTCGAAGCGGCCGGTGTGGCTGACCCTGAGCCGCCGCACCCTGCGGTGACAATCGCCGCCGCGGCAGCAAGGACGGCCAGCGCCGTCCTCGCGTGGATCCTCATCGCGCCTCCTAGCGTCTGTTCGCTCCTTTCTATGACGACGCAAGGTGGCGTGCGGTGGGATTGTCTTAATAACAACTCGGCGTTGGCTGAAAGGTCGTCAGCCCGGACGCCCGCGCGACCCGGGGGACCAGTGCTCAGCTCTCAGCTTGAGACGGTGAGCAAGCACGCCACGAAACCGGCGTAGGCGGCGATGATTAGCGCACCCGCGCCGCGGCTCAGGCCGTGGTCACGGTAGGCCAATGTCAGGGCAAAGATGGTGAGCCCGGCATAGGCGGCGGCGACGAGCACGGCGCCACCGGATGAGTCAAGCCCGCCCACCGACGCAGGGAGCAGCAGCCCCAGGGTGATGTTGAGCGTGTTGCTGTTCAGCGCGGTGCTCAGCGTGGCCGCGCCCCGCCCGCGCGCGGCCAGGTAAACGGCGGCGACCGCGTTGGGCAGGCTGGTGATCACCGCGAGCGCGAGACCGCCGACCACGATCTGCGCCACGCCGTAGTGCCTGCCAAGCGCGGACGCCGCGCGTTCCATCGCCACGCTGGCGGCTACCACGGTGAGCAGCGCGGCCGAGCCGATGACCGCGTCACGTGGGCCGCCCCTGCGCGGTCGGATGGCCACGCCGAGCTCGAGTTCCTCCTCCGCAACCGCGGCGGCGAGCCAGGAGAGCCAGCGCTCCGGCAGGCGCAGCAGCTCGAGCCCCCTGCCCTCCACGCCGAGGATGACGACATAGGGCACCAGAACCGCCAGCGTCATCGCCAGCCCGGCCAGCGGTGACACCAGGCCGAGCACCGGCAAGAGACACGCGACCGCGACCCAGAGCGCGACCGCGCCACCCAGCACGACGACCTTGCGGTGAAGCGCGATCCCGCCCGCCACAACCGCGCCGAGGCCGAGCAGAGCCGCCAGGTTGAACACATTCGAGCCGATGGCGACGCCTGCTCCCACGCTCTGTTCGTGGTGGACGAGCGCGGTGACCGCCGATGTGATCTCTGGCGCATCGGCCGCCAACGCGGCAACCATGCCGAGCAGCGCCTCCGACAAGCCGAACCGCTCGCCAAGCCGCTCCAGCCTGGTCACAAGCAGCCAGCTCGTGCTGAGGCTGACGAGCACCCCGACCACGAACACCGGGATAGCGACCATGAGCGCCACGATGACTGCGGTTCCCTCCCTGCGCGGTTCGCCCGGCGGCAGCCGTTCAGGCTGTGCTGGCCCCGGGGGGCCGCCCCCCCGGATCCCCCGCGCAACCAGTGTGTGGTTCGCCCGGCGGCAGCCGTTCAGGCTGTGCTGGCCCCGGGGGGGCCGGCCCCCTGGGATCCCCCCGCGCAACCAGTGTGTGGTTCGCCCGGCGGCAGCCGTTCAGGAGTATTGTGCCGGTCGCTTGCGGGCCGGGTCAGGCAACCGCGGCAGCCGCTGTGACCGCGGAGGTGATGCGCCGCAGATCTTCGTCGCTGGTGATGTAAGGCGGCATCGTGTAGATCAGGTCGCGGAACGGGCGCAGCCAGACGCCCGCACGTACGGCGGCGTCGGTGGCCGCCGCCATGTCGACGGCGTGGTCCAGCTCGACAACCCCGATCGCGCCGAGCACCCGGACATCGGCGACGTGCGGCAACGCCCTCGCGGCGGCGAGGCCGTCGCGCAGTCCCGTCTCGATCCGCTTGACGCTCGCCGCCCAGTCCTCGCGCAGCAGCAGGTCGATCGAGGCCCGCGCCACGGCGCTGGCCAGCGGGTTGCCCATGAACGTGGGTCCGTGCGCGAGGACGGGGAACTCGCCGCGCGCGATGCCCGCGGCCACCTTTGGCGTGCACAGCGTGGCGGCCATGGACAAATAGCCGCCGGTCAGCGCCTTACCCAGGCACATAACGTCCGGGCTGATCCCGGCGTGACCCGCTGCGAACAGGCTGCCCGTTCGGCCGAATCCGGTGGCGATCTCGTCGAAGATCAGCAGAACGCCGTGCTCGCGTGTCGCCTCGCGCAGCACGCGCAGGTAGCCAGGATCGTGAAACCGCATGCCGCCCGCGCCCTGCGCGACCGGCTCCACAATGACCGCGGCGAGTTCGCCCGCGTGCCGCTCGATGAGGTCCACCAGGTGCTGTGCGTACGCTGGGTCGGTTCCCGCGGCGAAGCCCTCGGGCGGCGGGTCGGCGAATACCTGCCTGGCGAGCACGCCCGCCCACATCCGGTGCATGCCGCCCTTCGGATCGCACACCGACATCGCGGCGAAGGTGTCACCGTGGTACCCGCCGCGCCAGGTGAGCAGCCGGTGCTTTTCTCGGTGCCCGGCGCCGCGCCAGTACTGCAGGCACATCTTGATGGCGACCTCCACAGACACCGAGCCGGAGTCGCAGAGGAATACGTGCTCGAGGCCGTCGGGGGTGATTTCGGCGAGCCGCGTGCACAGGCGAATCGCCGGCTCGTGGGTCAGGCCACCGAACATGACGTGGCTCATTCGGCCGAGCTGCTCGTTGAGCGCGTCGTCAAGCACGGGGTGGCGGTACCCATGGATCGCCGCCCACCACGAAGACATCCCGTCGATCAGCTCGCTCAGGCCGTGGACCGGCTCGGCGAGCGTTAGCCGAACCCCTCGCGCGGACTCCACAAGCAGCGGCTGCTGTGTTCCAGGCATCGGGGCATACGGATGCCACGCGTGCATCCGGTCGAGCTGGATCAGTTCGTCTCCAGACACGTCTCCAATCCAACCGCGTGTGGCGCGGGACCGCTCACTTTGGTCCACCGGCATTTGGTTCCAGGGTGATCCCTCCGTTCCCCCCGCGTCGTGCCCTTTCCGCGTCGTGCCCTTTCCGCGTCGTGCCCTTTCCGCGCCGCGCCCTTTCCGCGCCGGGCCCTTCTGCGGGGCGCCGAGCCTGGCCGCCCGCCCTTTCCGCGCCGCGCCTTCCGCTGAACCTGGCCCTTTCCGCGCCCGTACCCGGACGCAGTCAATTCGGCGTAACAACACGTAGATTAATTTATTTCGAATGTATGTACACAGCAGTGATCATACGATAAACTGTTCGATAAAGCATCAAACGTTAGTCCTGTCCACTCCATTCGCCACCTCAGGAGAGGTGCCCCAAAAATGCCAGCGCTCGCGCCCCCGGCCATCCGCGCCGACAGCGGCTCCGGCGTGCCGCCCGCGGCAGCGCGGCACCCAGGCGACGCGGATCTGGCGGCGCCCGGAATCTGGCTGTGCAGCGGCGGCCAGCTGCCGGATGGGCTGTGGGCCGCGGTGTGCGGACGCGCGCCGTCGCCCGGGCTGCGCGCTGACCCGGTGCCGGCGGATCCGGGATTCTGCCAGGGCGGCGTGCTTGACGCGCTGCGCCCGGGGCCGGAGCTGGCATTGTTGCTCCCCGGCGCTGGGGACCTGCCGGGTTTGGGTGATGAGGAGCTGACCGGGATGGTGCGGGGCTGGCGGCGGCTGGCGTCGTGGGCCGCGGCGATGGAGCACGCGACCGTGACCGAGCTGGCGTCCCGGCGAATCGGCGAGGCCACCGGGGCCGGTGCCCGGGCAAGCGAGGCGGAGAGGTACGCGTCGGCCGAGGTGGCGGCCGCGTTGACGTTGACACAGCACAGCGCCGAGGCCCTGGTCGGGCGCGCGTTGTCGCTGGCCGATCTGCCCGGCACCTGGGCGGCGCTCGCGTCCGGGCTGATCGACATGCCTAAGGCGCTGGTGATCCTGACCAGTTTGGCTGGGCTCGATGCGGAGCTGTCGCGGCGGGTGGAGGCTCTGGTTTTGCGGAAGGCGCCGACGCAGACCACGGGGGAGTTGCGTAAGGAGGCGGCACGCGCTGTCATCGCGGCCGACCCGGATGCGGCCGATCAGCGGCAGGCGGAGGCGGAGAGGTCAGCGCGGGTAGAACGTTGGGCCGAGCCCGCAGGCACCGGTGCCATCGCGGGCCGGGATCTGCCGGCTGCCGAGGTAATAGCGGCCGATAACCGCGTCAATGCGCTCGCCGCGGCGCTAAAGGCTGACGGTGCGCTCGGCGGAATGGACTTTCTGCGCGCCCAGGTGTTCCTCGGTTTGCTGCTCGGCCGCCCGGTCGCCGCTCCCGCGCAGGACCCGGTGCCCGCGCAAGACCCGGTGCCCGCGCAAGACCCGGTTCCCGCCGGCAGCGTGGCTCCTGGGCAAGGCACCCCGGTTCCCGTCGGCAGCGTGGCCCCCGCGCAAGGCTTAGACCACGGGCAAGGCTTGGACGCTACGCAACACCTGGTGCCTGCTCGAGACTCGGACGCCGCGCGGCCAGCTGGGCTAGTGCGCCGCGTCGCAGCGCTGAGCGGCTCGATTAACCTGACCGTCCCTTTGCAGACGCTGCTGGGGCTGGCCAAACAACCGGCTGAGGTGGCCGGGTTCGGGCCGGTAACCTCGTCGACGCTCAACGGCATCATCGGGCTAGCCAGGGGCAGCCCGGCAGTGCGGTGGTGCGTCACAGTCACCGATGGACAGGGACAGGCAGCCTGGCACGGCTGCGCCGCGCGCGGGCAAGGCAAAGTAGGCAGCGGGCGGTTCACGGTCAAGCTGGAGGCTCTTGCCGTCACCGACTGTGCCCACCAGCGGGAAAGCGCCGGATACAAGCCGTCGCCTTCGCTGCGGCATCTGATTGAGGTCCGCAACCAAACCTGTGTCTTCCCCGGTTGCGGGCGGCCTGCCAGGCAATGCGACTGTGATCACACGATTCCGTTCCACAAAGGCGGATTGAGCTGCGAGTGCAATATCGCCCCGGTGTGCCGCTCCCATCACAAGATCAAACAGGTCAGTGGCTGGCGGCTCGAACAGCCTCGCCCGGGCGTTCTGCAGTGGTCAGCGCCATCCGGGTGGAAATACACCACGACGCCCGACGCGTACCCGGGCTAAGCGCCCGCAATGCTGGCGGGCCAGCCAAAACGGCGGGTCTCACCGCTCACAGGCAACCAGGAGCTCCGCGAGTGGCGCTCGTCATCCCTTCGGACTCCCACCTCTTCAGACCAGTCGTGCCACGACGACCACGTCGGCTCCTAAGGCGCGCGACTCGGCCAGCGGGTAAGGAAGGATGGAATCTGCAGCCCATTGAGGGTGCCGACGCGGCCGCGCTGTCCCCCGAGCTGACGGTGGCCCCGGGTGGCCAGTAGCGGTCCGTCCCTGGCGCGAGCGATCCCGCGCAGCACCGGCCACCCCGCGCATGCTCGTCGCCGCCAGGCACCTACCCCGCGCCCGTGATCGGCATCGCCGGCCCGTTTTTGGGCTGCTGGACAGTCCCGGTCCGATCCATTTGGCTACCGCGGACTGGTGGCGGCAGGTAGCGCGGTTTGAACGATTGCGGAGATGCCTTCCCCAAGGTTGGAGTTGGTGGCTACCACCACAGGGATCGTCCCCGCGACGATGCCGAAGAAGGTCTGAAGGCCCACAGAGCGGTCGGAGAAGCCGCCTTCCTTGCCCCGGTAGCCGGCTTGGTCGGCGATAGAGCAGTCCCAGCCGAGACAGTTGTCGTCCATCTGCCGCCGTTGGCTGCTTGACAGCAGGCTGTTGCCGCTGATCAGGCCCTCGAGTACCCGGCGCATGCTGGCCGGTGTCATGAACCAGCCGCCCGCCGAGCACGCCGATGGTCCCACCGGCACCTGTCTCCCGTGTGCCGTCCCGGCGGCGGCCGGCGGGTACAGGAGCATGGCATTGCGCACTGGCGCGCACCTGGCGTCCTTGACGCCCACCGGATCGAAGACGTGACGCTGAACATAGGCGATGAACAAGCGGTCCGCGGCGGCGGCGCGCGCGGCTGGCCCCGGGTCGGGCGGCGCCCCCTCCATGAAGGGCAGCATGTCACGGAAGATGGTGAAGTTGATGTTGTTATAGTCCGCCTCGTGCTTGTCGGCCTGCTTGACGCCCTGCCTGATTTGTTCCCGCGCCGCATCGTCGGTCTCGAAGACCCGGCCGCTGTCGAGGCGGAACCCTGCCCGGTGGGTCAACAGTTCACGGAAGGTGATGGTGTCCACACCCGGGCCTTTGACCCAGTCCGGGGGCAGGAACGGCGAGATCCGGCTGTCGATGCTGAGATGGCGCCGGGCCAGCGACTGCAGCACAGCGATCGTGGTGAACATCTTGCCGACGCTGGCGACATTCACCATGACGTTGGGTCCCATGGCGAGCTTCGGCGGGTCCGCGGCCGTGCGAGCAAGGCCGGAGGCAACAGCTTGCGACGTACCAATGAGCGCGACGTAGGCGGCGTTACCCATGAGTCGGCTGACGCCGCCGGCCAGCCGGCTGAGCGAAACGCACGCGCTGGGAGTACAGACCCTGTCGGCGGAACCCGTCGACATCGGCGGCCGGGTTGTCGCCGGACCCTCCGCGCCCGACCCAGCGCTTGAGCAAGACGTGCACGACGCGGCCAGCGCCACTACCCCTAACGCGACGACCCAGATCCGCCTGACCACCGCGAATCTCCCCGCTCCCGCCACGGCTTGACAGGTTTCACGGTACCGCAGGGGTTTCGGTCCGTAACACCGTCGGCACCCGAAGTAGGGTTTCCGGTATTTCAGCGACCTTGCCGACCGCGCTGCCAGCCGCTGGTGGCGAGCTGAGTCTTTGCTGGTAAACAGGGCGCGGTGGGCCGCGGATGTTGGACGGCGGCTGGTCGACGGCGCAAGATGGGTGCATGAGCTTGCGGGCGGCCGCCCGGTTTGCCGCACTCAGCCGGCGTCGGCGTGTGCTGGTCGTCGTCTCGTCGCTGCTTGCTGTGGTGCTCCTGGTCATGGGCGGCTTGCGGGCCTGGCACGCGATCGAGAAACATGCCAGGCCGCACGCGAGTGCTGCGCGGCCCAGCGCGGTGCTGCTCGTTCCGGGTTACGGAGGGAACACGCGCTCGCTGTCGGCGCTCGCGGCCCGGATCCGCGCGGGCGGTAGGGAAGCGACGATCGTGCGCCTTCCCGGTGACGGCACCGGCGACCTGGAGGCGCAGGCCGGTGTCCTGAACCGGTACGTGAATCAAGCGATCGGCCGCGGTTCGCCGTCGGTCGACGTGGTCGGCTATTCGGCTGGCGGTGTGGTAGCCCGGCTGTGGGATGTCGAGTACGACGGCGCCAAGGCGGCGCGGCGGATCATAACGCTGGGCACGCCGCTGCATGGCACGCGGCTGGCGGCCGCCGGAGCGGCGTTCGCCCCGGCGGCGTGCCCTGCCGCATGCCAGGAGCTCGTGCCTGGCAGCGCGTTGCTCACTCGGTTGCAGCGGGCCCCGTTCACTGGGCGGCCCGCCTGGCTGTCGCTGTGGACCGATGATGACCAGGTCGTGCAGCCAGCCGATTCGGCGCGTCTGGCAGGCGCGGTGAACGTCGCGCTGCAGAACGTGTGCCCCGGCGCCGTCATCGCGCACGGCCAGCTGCCGACCGCCCCGCTGGTCGTCGGAATCGTGTTGCACGCGCTCGGCACGGCGCCGCTGCACGCGCCGAGCTCCGCCGAGTGCGGGTCGTTGCGCGCGCTCGGCGGCGCGGCGCTGGCGCCGGCCCGCGATGCCTACGTGGTGATGTCCTTGGAGGCGAAGTTGGCCCACGCGGCCGCGAGGAACACCGCGACATAGACCACCTGTATGGCGAACCCCCGCTGGATGTCGCGCCAGAAGATCGGCTGCCTGAAGAAGTCAATCCACGCCAGCCAATATCGCGTGGGCAGGTACGGCCGGACCGACGCGGCCGCGTCCAGCGTGACCAGAGCCTCGCTTGCGATGAGCGCCGCGAGCGCGCCAAGCGCGGCGGCGAGCGGTGAGTCGGTGACGGTCGAGAGAAACAGCGCGATGGCGGCCACCCCGAGCATCGACACGGTGATGAAACCCACCGCGCCGCCGATGCGTTCGAGCAACTGCACGACCGTCAGCGGCGGTCCTGACAGCGAGGTGGCACTGCCTGACTGCAGACCGGCGGCGCCCACCGCGGCGGGCTCGCCCACCGCCGCCGGCGGCCCCGACCCGAACGTGGCGATGCCCGTGAGGTAGGCCGTGACCGTTACAGTGACGACCGCGACGAACACAAAGGCGATGATCGTAATCAGCTTGGCGACGAGCAGCCTGGTGCGCCCGACGGGGCGGGCAAGCAGGTAGCGCAGCGTGCCCGCGGTCGCCTCGCCCGCGATGGAGTCGCCCGCCACCACGGCGACCGCCACCGGCAGGAACACCGGCAGCACCAGCGCGAGTGCGGCGGCCGGATAGAGCGAGCCGTCCTGCAGGACGGCGGACAAAAACGCTGCCCCCTGGCCAGGCGGCGGCGCCAGATGGGTCGCCGAGATGAACACCGCGACAGTGACGGGCAGCGCGCAGAGCAGGGCGACGCTGACCCAGGTCCGCGGTCGGCGCACCAGCTTGCGCAGCTCTACGGTGATCACGTTGGCGCCGTGCCGATCTGGTCCGAGCCCGCGCCGGTGACTTCGAGCACGATCTGCTCGAGCGAGCGCCGGTGCGGACCTATCTCGGCGACCCGCACCCCCGCGCGGACAAGCTCGGCGTTGAGCGCGGCCGCGTCGTCGTGACACACCACGAGCCGCGCGCCCTGCCTGGTCTCGACGCGCCCGTTGAGCAGGGCAGCGACCCGGTCGGCGTCCGGGCTGTCGACAACCACGCAGCCGGTGGGCGCCTGGATCGTCGCGAGATCGCCGGAAAGCACCAGCCGGCCGCGATCAAAGACTCCGACGTGCGTGCACAGCTGCTCCACCTCGGCGAGCAGGTGACTGGACAGGAAGACCGTGGTCCCGGCCTCATTGAGGCCGATGAGCAGGTCGCGCACGTCACGGATGCCGCGCGGGTCGAGGCCGTTTGTCGGCTCGTCCAGGATGAGCAGCCGCGGCGAGCGCATCAGCGCCGCGGCCAACCCCAGGCGCTGGCGCATGCCAAGGGAGTACGCCTTGACCGGGCGCCGGTCGATCCCGGCCAGACCGACCTGCTCCAGCGCCTGGCCGATGCGCTGCCGCCTGGTGCGCCTGGCGCCGCCCGGCCCCGCGGCGTCAAGCAGCGCCAGGTTGGCGTACCCGGACAGGCTCGGATAGGCCGCCGGCGCCTCGACGAGTGCCCCAATCTGGGGCAGGACGTCCGCGCAGCGCGCCGGTATCGGCCTGCCCATGACCTCGATTTCGCCGCTGGTCGCGTAGACGAGACCGAGCAGCAAGCGAACGAGAGTGGTCTTTCCCGAACCGTTCGGGCCGAGAATGCCGTATCGGCTGCCCCCGGGAACGGCGAGATCGACCGAGTCGACCGCGACGACGCGACCGAAGCGTTTGGTGAGAGACCGGGTCGAGATCTCGATGCCCGCGGTCATTGGCCCGCGTCCGGCCGGGATGTCAGCTCCACAGCGGCCGCCCGGAGTAGCGTTGCGTCGACCAGGCCTGCGAGCAGAAACGTGTCGTCCGACACGAAGGAATGCGCGGCCGTCACGGTCAGCAAGGGCGTGCTGATCTGCTCGCCGAACCCGGCTGGGAAGGTCACAGACACCCCGCCGGCCTTGCGGACCTTTTCCAGCGCGCGCGGGCCGGCGAGGCGCGGAAGCGGGAGGACCGCGAATGTGGACAAGCCCTTGCCGTAAACGCCGATCCCCTGGAACCCGAACGGCAGCCGGATGCGGGCCCGCCCGGCGAGGCGGCCGGGAAGTGGCTCCGGCCTGAGGTTGCGCAGCGCTCCCACGATGTCGGTGGCGTCGCTCACGCTGAGGCCGGTGCCAGGCCCGCGCGCTGGCGTCAGCACCCTGCGCCCCGGCGGGTCGTCGCTCACCTGAAGAAACTGGCTCACCAGCGCGGGCGCGCCGCCCCGGCGGCCGACGATCTCAACCCGCAGCGGCAAGCCGGTTCGTGGGTCGGCCCAGATGTCCACCCTGCCGATCGTGGTCGCCGGGTCGGCGGGAACCACGCGCAGCCCCGCCGCGCCAATGCCCGCCACCCGCGCCGCGGCAATCCCGCTGACCCGGCTGTTGCTTCCGGCGTAGCGCAGCAGCCATGCGGCAAGGGCGGGCGGGGTGAAATCGGCCGGCCGCGGCAGCCGGAAGCCGGCCGTGCCGATGACCTCAGTGAGCAGCATGGCGCCCGAGTCCCAGACAAATGTTCCCGCGGGCATCTGGTAGGTGTCCCGCTCACCCGCGTCGGACATCACATCGACGCGCCAACGGGACGCCGAGGCCTGCCAGATCCGCATCCGCGTGGTGCCGGCAAGCAGGGCCGTCAGGTCGCGCAGCCCGGGCAGGCTCGGAATCCCGAGCGCCCCGGCGCTTTGCGCGTATCCCTGAAACGGCCTGCCCGCCGAGGCGAGAACGCGGGCGCGCAGCTGCGCCGCGCTCAGCGGCGGCGCGGCGGCGGGCAGCGCGGAAACGACAGCGGGGACGGCGCAGATGACGGCCACTGCGCCCGCGACCAGGCACCATCGTCGGCGTGCTTGACTGCGGACCACGCTCACCAACTCAACCTACGACGGAAATGCCCGCGCCGGCCGGAGCGGGATCGCCCGCGCGGGCTGCGGCAGGGGCCACGTCGGCAAGGCCGCGCGGGCAGGGGCCGCGCGGGGGGAACATAGCGTTATGGGCGGCGGGCACAGGCGGCGCAGCCACTGGGCGTGGGGATACGAAGACGAGACAGCCACGGCCGGGAAGGCGCGGGAGATCGCCGAACTCCTCGGCGCCGCGACCGGGTTCGCCGCGCCTGCCGAGATCGAAGAGCCGGTCCCGTTCGAGCGGGCGCGGGTGGCGGCGCCGCGGATCGCGGTGCCCCGCCGGCTGGCCGGCATCTGCTCGCAGCAGCGCTACGACCGCGCGGTCCACGCGCACGGCATGGCCTACCGCGACCTCGTCCGGGCGTTCCGCGGCCAGTTTGAGCACGCCCCCGACGTCGTGGCCCGTCCTCGTGACGAACATGACGTCGAGGACCTGCTCGGCTGGTGCGATGACGCGGGCCTCGCCATGATCCCGTTCGGCGGCGGGACGAGCGTTGTCGGCGGCGTGGAGCCGCGGGTGGGCCCCGACTACGCGGGTTCGGTGTCGGCGGATCTCTCGCTGCTGTCCCGGGTGCTTGAAGCCGATCCGGTGTCCAGTGCGGCCCGGATCCAAGCGGGCGCGACGGGCCCGGCGCTGAACGCGCAGCTCGCGGCGCATGGGCTGACGCTGCGTCACTTCCCGCAGTCGTATGAGTTCTCGACGCTCGGCGGCTGGCTGGCCACCCGAGCGGGCGGGCACTACGCGACCGGACCCACGCACATCGACGACCTGGTCGAGTCGGTCCGGGCGATCACCCCGCGCGGCAGCTGGCAGTCAAGGCGGCTGCCGGGCTCCGGCGCGGGGGTGTCCCCAGACCGGATGCTGCTCGGCTCGGAGGGAATCCTTGGCGTGATCACCGAGGCATGGCTGCGGGTCCAGCGACCTCCCGCGCACCAGGCGGCTGTGTCTGTGCGGTTCGGTTCGCTGGCAGCGGGCGCCGAGGCGGTCCGGGCGATCACCGGGTCAGGGCTGCGGCCAAGCAACTGCCGGCTGCTTGACCCGATGGAGGCGGCGCTGGCTGGGCTGGGCGATGCCACGCACGCGCTGCTGATGCTGGGTTTCGAGGCGGCCGACCACCCGGTGGGCGCCTTCATGGACGCCGCGCTGAAGCTCGCCGCCGGGCACGGCGGGAGCTGGGACGAGACCAGGGAATACGGCCCTCGCGGTTCGCGGGCCGGCGCCACCGGGCAGTGGCGCGACGCCTTCCTGCGGATGCCGTACCTGCGCAACGCGTTCCCCGCCATGGGCTTGATCGCCGAGACGTTTGAAAGCGCCGTCACCTGGGACCGTTTCCCTGCCTTCCACGAGACCGTGACAGCCGCGGCGGCGGAGACGGCGCGCAAGCTCTGCGGATGGGCGCTCGTCACGTGCCGGTTCGCCTTCGCCTATCCGGACGGGCCCGCGCCGTACTACACGGTGCTTGCGCAAGGGCGGCGAGGCGAGGAGGTCGCCCAATGGGACGCCATCAAGGCGACGGCCTCGCAGGCCGTGCTCGCGTCGGGCGGCACGATCACTCATCATCACGCCGTTGGCCGGGATCACCGGCCGTGGTATGACCAGCAGCGGCCGGAACCCTTCGCCGCGGCGCTGCGCGCCGCGAAGGCGGCGGTGGACCCGCAAGCCATCCTCAACCCCGGTGTCCTCATCGACCCCGCGAATAAACCCCGCAGACCCGCTGGTGGCGCCCGCCGCGCAGGCCGTTAGGGACCATTGAGATCCTTAACGGCGGTGCATGGTGGCACGGCGCCGGATGGGGTCACGGCGCCGGATGGGGTCACGGCGCCGGATGGGGTCACGGCGCCGGATGGGGTCACGGTGCCGGGTGCGGCCGGGGCGCCGGATCGGGGTCTACGGCAGCGTGAGTATTTCGTAACCGGTGTCGGTCACCAGGATCGTGTGCTCGAACTGCGCGGTGCGCTTGCGGTCCTTGGTGACGGCGGTCCAGCCGTCGGGCCAGATGTCGTAGTCGATCGTGCCGAGGGTGAGCATCGGCTCGATGGTGAACGTCATCCCCATCTCCATGACCACAGGGACCGTCGGGTCATCGAAATGTGGCACGACCAGACCCGAGTGGAACGTGGTGCCAATGCCGTGCCCGGTGAAGTCGCGCACCACGCCGTATCCGAACCTGCGGGCGTATGACTCGATGACCCGGCCGATGGCGTTCAGCGGCCGGCCCGGCGCCACCGCGCGGATGCCGCGGTGCATGGCTTGCTTGGTGCGCTCGACAAGCAGCCGGGACTCCTCGTCCACGTCACCGACGAGAAAGGTCGCGTTGGTGTCGCCGTGTACCCCGCCGATGAACGCGGTGATGTCCACGTTGACGATGTCCCCGTCCCGCAGCACCGTGTCGTCCGGTATGCCGTGGCAGATGACCTCGTTGATCGAGGTACACAGGGACTTCGGGTAGCCGCGATAGCCGAGAGTGCTCGGATAGGCCCCGTGATCGCAGAGGAACTCGTGCCCGACGCGGTCGAGTTCGTCGGTGGTCACGCCGGGTGAGACGGCGCGACCGACCTCCTCGAGGGCGCGCGCGGCGAGCCGCCCGGCGACCCTCATGCGCTCGATAGTCTGCGCGGACTTGACGTCAGGCTCGCCCGTGCGGGGCCGCCGCCTACCCACGTACTCCGGCCGCGGTATGTGCGCTGGCACCTGACGCAGCGGCGAGACCCGGCCTGGCTGGAGTACGGTCGTCATGTGCTGCGAGTCTAGTTGACATGAGCGAAACACAGCGCTGGTGGTACTGCCTCCGGCACAACACCGTCGAGCCGGAGGCCGGCTGCCCGGCCAAGGACAGGCTCGGGCCCTATCCGAGCAGGGAAGAGGCTGCCCGCGCGCTGGAGATCGCGCGCCGCAGGAACGAGGAGTGGGACGCGCAGGACCGGGACTAGCCGTTGGCCGAACAGGATCGGGACTAGCCGTTGGCCGGGTAATCTGCCCGATAATGTGATGGGGGCCTCGCGGAAAGGGGGAAGCGGGTGGCAGGTGATCAGCCAGAATCGGGTCTGTCGCCTGCGGCGCAGCGGCGGATGGCCGAGATCCGCAGCAGCGGGACCTGGGGTTCTGCGCTCTCGACCGCGGAGTTCGCCGCGATCCGCTCGGTCGGTTTCGAGCCGGTCGGCCAAGTTCTCGGCGCCGCCGTCTACAACGTGGGCTTCAGTGGCGGCTACTACTGCCCAGGCGCCTGGGGCAGCGGCTGGGGCGGAGGCTTGTTGCGCGGCGCGCTGTGGCAGTCGCCCACCGAGGTGTCTGGGCGCGGCGGCACGGCTTCGTTCGGGCCCTTGGTGCAGACGATGTACGAGGCGCGGCGCAAGGCGCTCGCCCGGATGACCGCCGAGTGCAGCCAACTCGGTGGGCACGGCGTGGTCGGCGTTTCTCTCGACATCGGTCAATTCCCTGCGGGCGGGCTGGAGTTCAAGGCGATCGGCACCGCGGTCCGCGCGCCGGGTGCGACATACCCGGCGGCCCCGTTCACCTCGCACCTGTCCGGCCAGGACTTCGCCAAACTGATCATGAGCGGCTGGGTGCCCGCCGCGCTGGTGCTCGGCATCTCGATCGGCGCGCGCCACGACGACTGGCTGACGGTGGGGCAGACCCGCTGGGGTTCTGGCAACGCCGAGGTGACCGGGTACACCGAGCTTGTCAATGCCTCCCGGCATGATGCGCGGGTTCAGCTCGAGCGCGACGCACGCGGCCATGGCGCGGACGCGGTCGTGACATCACGGATGGAGCTGCGGCTGCGCGAGCGGGAGTGCCCGGCGCAGGAGGGCAGCCGCGACCACATCGCGGAGGCCACCTTTGTCGGCACCGCCATCGCGCGGTTCGCGCGGACCGCGGGGCCGGGGGCGCCTGCCGCCGGAGAGGTGCCTGCGCCCATGGCGGCGCTGTCGCTGGACCCGCAGCGGCGGCAGGCGGCCAGGGTGCGACTCGGCCGTTGACCGTAAAACCATCGAAGGCTCGCAGCACAGGGAGAGGCGGATGACCGATCAGCAGAGCGCCGGCCTGACCGCGCAGGGGGTGCCGCAGGACGCGATGCGCCGCCTCGCCGAACTGCAGCCAGGCAAAGCGGGGGCAATCTTCACCTCCGACCTGTCAGTGAACGAGTTCCTGCTGGTGCGCGAGGTCGGCTTTCGCCCGCTCGGCCTGGTGCTCGGCAGCTCCATTTACCACGTCGGGCTGCAGATCGGCCGGTGGGGCCGCAACCAGGAGCTCGACGTCTTGTCCCAGGCCATGTACCACGCCAGGGAGCTGGCGATGACCCGGATGGAAGCGGAGGCTGACGCGCTCGCCGCGGACGGCATCGTCGGGGTCCGGCTTGATGTCGAGATGAAGGAATTCGGCAACGACATCGCCGAGTTCATCGCGATCGGCACCGCGGTGAAGGCCACAGAGGGCGCGGGCGGGGGTGGCGTGGCCAACTGGCGCAACAACAAGAACCAGCCGTTCACCTCAGATCTGTCCGGCCAGGACTTCTGGACGCTGATCCGGGCCGGCTACGCGCCGCTCGGCATGGTGATGGGCTCGTGCGTCTATCACATCGCGCACCAGCGCCTCGGTGGTGTGCTCAGCAACCTGGGCAGAAACGTGGAGATCGAGCAGTTCACCCAGGCCCTGTACGACGCCAGGGAGCTGGCCATGACCCGGATGCAGGCCGAAGCGGAGGAGCTGCATGCCGAGGGCATCGTGGGCGTCCAGCTACGTCAGCACAGCCACGCGTGGGGCGCGCACACCACGGAGTTCTTCGCGATCGGCACGGCGGTGCGGCCGCTGCGCGAGGACCACGTGATCGAGCGGCCCACGATGGTGCTGAGCCTCGACGCCTGAGCGCGGACCCTCACTGCTCGCCCGGCGGACCGCTGACCGCGTCGAGCAGCCGGGCGAGCCGCTCTCGCCAGCCGGGCCCGACGGTGCCGTCGCATTCCCCTGCGGCGGCGCTGACCAGGTGCTGCGCCGCGTCGAATGAGACCGGGGAGCGGACGGGATCGATGATGAGAGCTTCGTGCGCCAGTTCTTCCAGCTCGCTGTCTCCTTGATTGAGCGCCACGATCGTGGCGCCGATCCTGCGCGCGTCGTCCACCCGGTCGAGCAAGGGCTCGGGCGCTGCCTCCGCCGCGACCACGAACAACCTCTCGCCGCGTCGTGCCGCTTCGAGCCGCTCCAGGCCGATCCGCAGGTGCGGCGGCGCGTCCGGTGGCGGTGACCAGCGGACAAGGGTCGGCATGAGTTCCGGCAACCCGGCGAACCTGGACTCCTCCTCCAGATGGGCCGTCACATGCCAGGGCTCGCCGCCTGGCGTGCCGACGACGAGCAACCCGCCCGCGCTCCGCTTGGATCCCCGCAGCGCCCTGCCGAGCCTGCGGGTGCCCTCCAGCCACCTGGTCGACGCGAGCAGCTCCCTGAGCGCGGCGACCTGGTTCGCGTCCATCGCTCCATGGTGCCGGGTGTCCCAGCTCAGCGCACCCATACGGTCGGAAAGCCCGGGCGGGTGGGGTGACGGCATGGCTGGATGACGGCGCGATGCGACGGGATGACAGGATCGTGACATGATCCAGCCTCGCCAACCGAGCGGCTCAGCTCCCGACGTCGCGGGCCTATCCATCGGCATCCTCGGCGGCACCGGGGACGAGGGCCGCGGCCTGGCACTGCGGTTCGCGCATGCGGGCCACAGCGTCATCATCGGCTCGAGAAGCCTGGAGCGCGCCTGCGCGGCGGCGGCCGGCCTCGGCGCCGAACTCGGCATCCGCGGCATGGAGAACGCGGCGGCGGCGAGAGCAGCCGACATCGTCATCGCCGCTGTGCCGTGGGAGGGCCACGGCACTTTGCTCGCCTCGCTCGCCGCCGAGCTTTCCGGCAAGATCATCATCGACTGCGTGAACCCGCTTGGCTTCGACTCCCACGGCGCGTTCGCCCTGCGCGTGCCGGAAGGCAGCGCGGCGCAGCAGGCGGCCGCTTTGCTGCCGGAAAGCCGGGTCGTCGGCGCGTTCCACCACGTGTCCGCGGTCCTGCTGCTTGACCCCGATGTCGCCACAGTGGACATGGACGTGCTCGTGCTCGGCGACGACCGGATGGCCACCGACCTGGTGCAGGCGCTCGCCGCCCGCATTCCAGGCGTGCGCGGCATCTACGCGGGCCGCCTGCGCAACTGCGGCCAGGTGGAGGCGCTCACCGCCAACCTGGTCGCGGTCAACCGCCGCTACAAGGCCCACGCCGGCCTGCGCGTCACCGACGTGTGAGCCCGGCGCGCGCGGCGCCTGCGCCGCTCGCGCCGCTCGCGCCTCCCACCGCTGAGCCGCGCAGCGGCTCAGCGGTAGGAATGCTCCGGCGCGGGGAACGCGCCGGAGACGACCTCGTCCGCGTAGGCCGCTGCCGCGCGACCCAGTTCGGCGGCGATGTCGGCGTACTTCTTGACGAACTTCGCCGTGCGCGGCGAGAGGCCGGCCATGTCCTGCCACACCAGGACCTGCGCGTCGCAATCGGGGCCCGCGCCGATGCCGATGGTGGGGATGGATAGCGACGCCGTCACCCGGCCGGCGAGTTCGGCGGGCACGCACTCGAGCACCACGGCAAAGGCGCCGGCCGCTTCCAGCGACTTGGCGTCCGCGAGCAGGTGCTCGCCGTCCTCGCCCCTGCCCTGCACCCGGTACCCGCCGAGCGCATGGACCGACTGCGGGGTCAGGCCGAGATGAGCCATCACAGGGACGCCGGCCGCGACAAGGGTTTCGACCTGGTGCAGCACGCGGCGGCCGCCCTCGAGCTTGACAGCGTGCGCCCCCGACTCCTTCATGAACCTGATCCCGGCGGCCAGCGCCGCCTCCGCGGACGCCTGATAGGAGCCGAACGGGAGGTCCGCCACCACCAGGGCGCGCGAGGTGCCTCGGACGACGGCGGCGGTGAGCGGAATGAGGTCATCGACAGTGGCGGGAATGGTGGAGTCGTGGCCGTAGACGACCATCGCGGCCGAATCGCCGACCAGCAGCACAGGGATGCCTGCCTGGTCGAAGACCCGCGCGGTGAGCGCATCGTAGGCGGTGAGCATCGGCCACCTCTCGCCGCGCGCCTTGGCCGCCGCGATATCGCGAACGGTGACGCGCCGTTGCGCCTGGCCCCCGTAAAGCTGGGTGGGCTGACGCGGCGTGGCGGCACCAGAAAACCCTGGAGCTGTCATAGCTGGAACCTCCTGGCCTCGAGGCGCCCCTGTGGCGTCCCCGGACATACTTCGATCATCACATGTTCCGCTATGGCGGTGAACCCCCGTGTGCTCGCAGCCGGCTCGGCGGCGAGCAGGCGGCGTGCTCGCGGCCCGCTCGATGGGGCTCCCGGTCGGCCTGGCGGATGCTTGCGAGGGCTTGAGCCAAGCGGGGAATAGGTTTTCGATACGGGATTGTTTCGTATCGCGGAACGCTTGAAAGGAACGACGCACCCGACGCAAGCACCCTCAGACTGGAGGACCATGGAGCACGCCGCCGCCCCGGCGCAACGATCCTCGGCAACCAGCGCGGACGGGCAAAACCGCCGCTGGTACGTCCTCGGCGTGCTGATCGTTGCCCTGCTCGTGATCGTCCTCGACAACACGGTCCTGAATATCGCGCTCAAGACGATCGCCGATCCGCGGGCGGGCCTTGGCGCCACCCAGAGCCAGCTCGAATGGGCGATCAACTCGTACACGCTGGTGTTCGCGGGGCTGCTGTTCACATTCGGGGTGATCGGCGACCGGATCGGGCGCAGGCGGATGCTGGTGATCGGCTTGGGCTTGTTCGGGCTTGGCTCAGTGCTCTCCGCGTACGCGCAGAGCCCCGATCAGCTGATCGCGGCCCGCGCGGCGATGGGTTTCGGCGGCGCGGCGGTGATGCCGCAGACGCTGTCGATCATCGCCAACGTGTTCGAGCCGCGTGAGCGGCCAAGGGCGATTGGCATATGGGCCGCCGCCGTCGGCGCGGGGATCGCGATCGGCCCCGTGCTCGGCGGGTTGCTGCTCGACCACTTCTGGTGGGGCTCGGTCTTCCTGATCAATGTGCCCATCGTTGCCGTCGGCGCCCTCGCGGTCCGGCTCATCGTCCCCGAGTCGAGAAACCCCGATCCAGGCAAGGTCGACTTGCTCGGCGTGGTGTTGTCCATCGCGGGGCTGATGCTCGTTGTGTACGGCATCATCCAAGGTGGGAACGTTGGTTCCTGGGTGCGTTTGGACGTGCTCGGCCCGCTCGCCGTCGGCATCGGCGTGCTGTGCCTGTTCGGCTGGCACGAGACCCGGATCAGCCATCCCTCGCTCGACGTGCGGCTGTTTCGTGACCCGCGCCTGTCTGCGTCGGTCGGCGCGATCGCGCTCGTGTTCTTCGCCCTGGCAGGCGTGATCTTCTTCATCAGCTTCTACATGCAGGACGTCCGCGGTTACAGCCCGCTGCACGCAGGGCTGCTCACCCTTCCGCTCGCCGCCGGGCAGATGCTGTTCTCGCCGCGCAGCGCCGCGCTCGTCCGGCGGTTTGGCACGAAGGCCGTGGCCGCGGCCGGACTTGCCGTGGTCGCGGTGGCACTGGCGAGCTATCACTTCTTCCTTGGCGCGGACACGCCGATCTGGGTGCTGGGTGTGATCTTCTTCGTCCAGGGCGCAGGAATGGCCAACGTGATGCCGCCCGCCACCGACGCGGTCATGTCGGTGCTGCCGCGCGAGCATGCCGGCGCCGCCTCTTCGCTCAACAACATCGCGCGGCAGGTCTCTGTCGCGCTCGGCGTGGCCGTTCTCGGCTCGATTCTCGCCCAGGTCTACCGCGATCAGCTCAGTCCACACCTGGCTGGCCTGCCGGCCAGCGCACGCGGCGCCGCGACCGCGTCGATAGCAGGCACCCAAGCGGTCGCGCACCAGATGGGTCCGGCCGGCGCCCGCCTGCTCGGTCCCGCGAACGCGGCTTTTGTGTACGCCATGCATGTCACGTCGCTGATTTCGGCCGCGATCGCGCTGTTGGGCGCGTTTGTGGTATTCATCTGGATGCCCGGCGTGCGCGGCCGTCCCGCCGAGGGGGAGGCCAGCGAACACGCGCAGGACAGGGCGACCGAGTCGGCCGCCGTGTGAGGGGTGAGACCGAGATGACTCCGGCAGTGGCCGGCCCGTTCGCGGCGACCCGCCGCCCCGGCCGCCCACGAAGCGAGCAGGCAGACAGAGCCATCATCGAGGCCGCGCTCGCCATCTTCGCCGAGTCAGGCGTTGAAGGGCTTTGCATCGAGGCGGTCGCCGCGCGGGCCGGGGTCGGCAAGAGCACGATCTACCGGCGCTGGCCCGGCAAGGAAGAGCTGCTTGTTGACGCGCTCGCGGCGCTGAAAACCCCGCTTCCCGAGCCGTCGGGTGTCTCGGTGCGCGAGGACCTGATCGGGCTGCTTCAGGTGATCTGCGCCGACATGGCCGACCCGCGCCGCGCCCGAGCGGTCACCTTGCTGCACGGCGAGGGCCACAGGTACCGCCGCCTTTCCGCGCGGTTCATCGAGACCGTGGTCGAGCCGCGACGTGAGGTGTTCCGCAGGGTGCTGCGCCGCGGCATCGAGACCGGGGAGATCCGCAGCGACGCGGACGTTGACACCGCCTTGTTCATGATGACCGGCGCCGCCCAGGTCAAGGGACGGGGCGGTGCCGGGGCGATCCCTGACGGCTACGCCGAGCGGATCGTGGACCAGCTGCTGCAGGGCCTGGCCCCCCGCTGAGTCCCGTCCGCAAGTCACGCCGCGAATTACGCCGCGAGCTAGGTCGCAGGCCGCTGCTCGCGCCAGCGGCTGGTGATCGGCAACCGCCGGTCCCGGCCGAAGTTCTTCGGCGTGATCTTCGGGCCGGGCGGGTACTGGCGCCGCTTGTATTCCGCGGCGTCCACCATGCGGATCACCCGCTCGACGAGGTCCGGGTCATGCCCGGCGGCGATGAGGTCCGCGGCCCCCATGTCGGCGACGACGTAGTCGTCAAGCAACGGGTCCAAGACCGCGTAGTCAGGCAACGTGTCGATGTCCAGCTGGCCGGGCGCCAGCTCCGCGCTCGGCGGCTTGGTGATGCTGTTGTCCGGGATCGGCGGAGTCTCGCCGCGCTCGCGAGCCCGGTTGTTCCGCCAGCGGGCGAGCTGCCACACCATCGTCTTCGGCACATCCTTGATCGGCGCGAAGCCGCCTGCGGAATCGCCGTACAGGGTTGAGTACCCGGCCGCGAGCTCGCTCTTGTTCCCCGTGGTCAGCACGAGGTGCCCGTGCTCATTGGACAGCGCCATCAAGGTCGTGCCACGAATCCGCGCCTGCAGATTCTCAGCGGCGACCCCGTGCAGGTCAAGCTGTCGCCCGAACGCCGCGACGATATCGCCGATCGGGACCGTCACCGAATGCAGGCCCTGGCGTTTGACGAGGTCTTCCGCATCGCCGATCGAATGCTCCGTTGAGAACCTGCTCGGCATCAACGCGACATGCACGGAGTCGGGCCCGAGCGCGTCGGCGGCGATGGTGGCGGTCAGCGCCGAGTCGATGCCCCCGGACAGGCCGACGACCACAGAGCGGAAATCGTTCTTTCGCACATAGTCCCGTACGCCGGTCACCAGCGCCGTATACACCTCTTCCAGGTCGCCCATGCGAGGCGCTGTCACATTCACGGCAGGAACGGTGCGCGGCAGCCGTTCGGGACCTGCCAGAGCCAAGCCTTCCGCTGGCGGCAGGGTAAGCCGGCGGATGGTGATGACGGTCCCATCGCCCGCGTCGGCCGGGGTCTCGCCGTCGGTCAGCGCCGGGTCGGCGGCGGGCAGTTCGAGGTCGGCGAGCACGAGCGCGTCCCCGAACTGCGGCCCGCGGGCGATCAGTTCGCCGGCCGCGTCCACCACGATGGAGTCACCGTCGAAGACCAGCTCGTCCTGACCGCCGGTCATGTTCACGTAGGCGAGCGCGGCGCCCGCCTCGCGGGCACGGCGGACGCACAGGTCCAGGCGCACGTCCTGCTTGCCGCACTCGTATGGTGAGCCGTTCGGGACCACGAGCAGGGCCGCCCCTGCCTGCCTTGTGACCGCGACAGGCCCGCCGTCCTGCCACAGGTCCTCGCACACCGCGATCGCGATGTCCACCGCCTGAGCTTCGGCCGCGACCAGCGGCGCGGTGTCCACGGCCGCCAGCGGCGCCGCGTCCGCGGCGGTCGGCAGCGCGGCGTCGGCGGCGGCGTCTTGCGCCAGCTCGGGGCACCGCAGCCGGAACACGGGCAGCGTGTCGCCGGGGATGAAGTACCGGTACTCGTCGAACACGCCGTAGTTCGGCAGGTGATGCTTGGCGGTGCGGGCGGCGACCCGGCCCCGGTGCAGGAGCGCCACCGCGTCGAGCGGCGCTCCCGCAGGTGTGCCCGTGCGCGGCGGCACGTCGGTGCGCCGGTCCAAGTAGCCGGTGACCACCGCGAGGTCGCCCAAACCTTGGGCCGTCAGCCGCGCGGCGGTTGCGCCGCCGCCGCGCGGGACCAACGCACAACGATGTCGGCGTTGCCGCTCAGGTCCGCGACGGTCGGGTTCACCTGGGCGAGGGCAATCCGAAGCCGGGGCACGCCTTCAGCTTATGCGGCGTGCGGGAGAGACTAGAGGCTGAGCGGCCACTGGCGGTGCGGCCACTGGCGGTGCGGCAACTGGCAGGGCGGAGGCACGGATCGGTGAAGGATCACGCCGGCAGCGTGGCGCTGGTGACCGGCGGATCAAGCGGAATCGGCCGGGCGGTGGCCGAATTGCTCGCCGCCGCGGGCGCCTGCGTCGCGGTGAACTCGGCCGACGCCGATCAGGCCCGTGCGGTCGCCGAGGGGATAACCGCCAGCGGTGGAACCGCGGTGCCCGTCGTGGCGGATGTGTCGCGGCCCGCCTCGATCGCGGCGGCGCTCCACGCGGCGGTGGCTGAGCTTGGCGGCGCGCTCGACACGCTCGTCGCCTGCGCAGGCATCCAGCGCTACGGTGCCGTCGCCGACACCGACGAAGCAACCTTCGACGAGGTCTTCGCGGTCAATGTGAAGGGCGTGTTCTTCACCGCGCAGGCGGCGCTGCCGCATCTGCGGCGCAGCGCCAGGGGTGCGATTGTGGTGGTGTCGTCGGTGCAGGCCTACGGCAGCCAGACCCGCGTCGCCGCGTACGCGGCGAGCAAGGGCGCGCTGAACGCCTTGGTCAGGTCGATGGCGATCGACGAGGCGGCGAACGGCGTCCGTGTGAACGCGGTCTGCCCTGGCTCGGTTGACACCCCGATGCTTCGCTCGTCGGCCGGGCTGTTCAGCGACGGAAGCCGGGACGGGATAGCGCGGACGGTCGATGACTGGGGCCGTTCGTATCCGCTCGGCCGCGTAGCTGAGCCCCATGAGATCGCCGAAGTGGTCAGCTTCCTCGCCAGCCCGCGCGCCAGCTTCGTGACGGGGGAGGACATCCGGGTGGACGGCGGGCTGCTCGCCAGGCTCGCCGTGGCCCTCCCCGTTGCGTCGGATAGGGAGTCAGACATGGAGCAGCTGGATAGGGAGGTGTGACCCGTTGGGTATTCGGGTGTCCCTCGGGCATGTGGAAAGACTGGACGACGCCATTGCCACCTTCGCCCGCCAGCTTGGGATCCGCGGTGTGCAATTGCACGCTCCGGCCGACCTTCCTGGCGAGGACGGTCACTGGACCGTGGCGGAGCTCGTTGCGCTGCGTGACCGCTGCGAGGCCGCGGGGCTTGCCATCGACGGCCTCGAGAACGTGCCCGTGGCGCATTTCAACAAGATTCAGCGGGGCGCGCCCGGCCGCGACGAGCAGATCGAGAACTACCGCACGACGGTCCGTAACATGGCGCGAGCCGGGATCTTCCTGCTCGGCTACAACTTCCTGCCGAGCTACGTGTGGCGGACCGACATGAAGGCAGTTGGCCGGGGAGGCGCCACGGTCACCGCATTCGACCTGGCCGCGGCCGACGCGGGCAACGCGCTGGCCGGCTACAAGCTGACGCCCGGCGCCGAGCTGGCCCCCGGCGCCGAGCCGACGCCCGGCGCTGCGCCGGCCGAGCCGATCGACGCGGACCAGATGTGGGCGAACCACCAGTACTTCCTCGACGCGGTGCTGCCGGTCGCCGAGCAGGCCGGAGTCCGGCTGGCCCTGCATCCCGACGACCCGCCTGTTGACGTCGCGCTCGGCGGCGCGGCCCGCATCTTCACCTCGCCCGCGGCGCTCATAGCCGCCTTCTTGCAGGCGGGCGGCAGCCCGGCGTGGGGGCTCGACCTCTGCCTTGGCACCGTCTCCGAGATGGCCGGTGAGAAGGCCATCACCGAGGTGATCGACTTCTTCGGCCCGAAGGGCCGCATCTGTTACGTGCACTTCCGTGATGTGCAGGGCGTCGTGCCGAGCTTTCGCGAATGCTTCCTCGGCGAGGGCAACTTCGACCCCGCGGTGGTGATGCGCCAGCTCGCGGCCAGCGGCTTCGACGGCTTTCTCATTGATGATCACGTTCCGGCCATGGTGGGCGACCCGGGCACGTGGGGCGACACCTCCACCGCGGCCTACTGCTCGCGTGGCCGCGCTTACGCGATCGGCTATCTCCAGGGCCTGCTGAAGGCGCTCGGCCTCGACGGCTAAGCCGAGCGGACCATGTCATAGGGAGCGGTCATGCTGGTGTCATGGGACAACCACTCCCCGGATCTTGCCGCCGGTTGCTCAACGCCCAGCACGGCGTGATCGCGCGTTGGCAGGTTGCCGACGCTGGGCTGAGCATGAATGCGCTCCGTGCGCGGCTGAACACCGGCAAGTGGCAGCCGCTTCAGCGGGGCGTTTACGCGAGCTTCACCGGTGAGCCGCCGCGCATCGCGGTGCTGTGGGCCGCCGTGCTGCGAGCCGGGCCACGGGCGATTCTCAGCCATGAAAGCGCCGCTGAGCTTGATGGTCCGCTGTGTGGGCCAGCCACGCCGATCCACATCTCCGTGCCAGGATCGCGGCATGTCCGCAATGTCGCTGGCGCCGTCATCCACCGATCATGGCGGATCGAGCAGGCACGCCACCCAGGTTTGCTGCCGCCTCGCACGATGATCGAAGAGACGGTTCTCGACCTGACCCAGACCGTGGCGAGCCTTGACGACGCCATTGCCCTGGTGTCCCGCGCCTGTGCTGACGGCTTGACAACCCCGTTTCTGCTGCGCTGGCGCATGGGGATGCGCGCCAGACTTCGCTGGCGCCCTGAGCTCACCGCCGCGCTGTGCGATGTGCAGGACGGAGTTCACTCATTGCTTGAGCACCGTCATCTGAACCGCGTGGAGCGCGCGCACGGTTTGCCTCGCGCGAAGCGGCAGGTGCGGGTCATACGCGGTCGGCGACGTCAGTACCGCGACGCCTACTGCGAAGACTTCCGCGTGTGCGTGGAACTCGACGGCCAGGCCGCTCACCCCGTGGGCGCACGGTGGCGCGATATACGCAGGGACAACGCCAATGCGGCAGACGGCGTCATCACACTGCGGTATGGATGGGCCGACATCGCAGAACACCCATGCCTGGTCGCCGCCGAGATCGCCGCCGTCCTGCGCAGCCGTGGCTGGACGGGCCAGCTACGGCCATGTGGGCCCTCCTGCACGCTCCGGTCGTGATCGCGGTAACTTTTGTCCGATATCCGTACAAAGAATACCGCGATCATGAACGGTGACGAGGAGGTGGGGGGTTGAGCCGCGGTGAGACCCTCGAGGTGGTCATCCGCGCCGACGCCGAGACCGGCGAGGGGCCGGTGTGGGATGAGAGGACGGGCGAGCTTGTCTGGGTGGACATCCCGGCGGGTGTGATGCACCGCTCCGACGTCGGCGCCGGGACCGACACCGCGGTCGCCGTCGGCATGATGCTGGGCGCCGTCATCCCGCAGGCGGGCGGAGGATGGGCCGCGGCGGTCGAGGACGGTTTCGGCAGCATCGATCAGAACGGCCAACTGCAGGTGCTCGACAGGGCTCTCCCCGAACCCCACCGGCGCATGAACGACGCCGCATGCGACGCCCGTGGCCGGATGTGGGCGGGCAGCCTTACGAAGTCCTTCGACCCGGGCGCGGGGAAGCTGCACTGCTGGGAACATGGCGTGGCGTCCCGGGTTGTGCTCGACGGGCTGACACTGCCGAACGGTATCGGCTGGCGCCTCGACGGCGCGGCCATGTACCTGGTCGACACCGCTCATGCGGCGGTGTTCGCCTTTGACTACGACCTCGACGAGGCGCGCGTCGCCAACCGCCGCGTCCTCATCGAGGTCCCGTCCGCGCTGGGCAAACCCGACGGCCTCACCGTGGACGCCGACGGCTGCCTCTGGGTCGCCCACTGGGGCGGATGGCGGGTCTGCAGGTACGACGCGAAGACCGGGCGGCTGCTGCGCACCGTCGAGTTCCCGGTGGAGCAGCCGAGCAGTTGCGCGTTCGGCCCCGGCACGACGCTGTACGTGACCACCGCCTGGGAAGGGCTGCGGGCGCGGGACAGCCAGCCGCTCGCCGGCTCGGTGTTCGCGTTCGACGCCGGCGTCGACGGCGCGCCCGCCTTTCTGGCGGGTCACTTACCGGCCCGCGGGCAGGGCCGGTAAGTAACCTGCCAGAAACAACCTGCGGGCAGACTGTGCGCATGGACAGACAGGTCGAGTTCGTGCTGCGCACGCTCGAAGAGCGAGACATACGTTTCGTCCGGCTCTGGTTCACCGATGTGCTCGGCTACCTCAAGTCGGTCGCGGTGGCGCCGGCCGAGCTTGAGGGCGCCTTTGCGGAGGGCATCGGGTTCGACGGCTCGGCGATCGAGGGATTCGCCCGGATCTTCGAGGCGGACATGCTTGCCAAGCCCGACCCAGCCACGTTTCAGTTGCTGCCCTGGCGCGGCGATTCTCCCGGCGTCGCCCGGATGTACTGCGACATTCTGATGCCGGATGGCTCGGCGTCCTACGCCGACCCCCGGTGGGTGCTCAAGCGCGCGCTGACGAAGGCGTCACAGGCGGGGTTCACCTTCTACACCCACCCCGAGATCGAGTTCTTCCTGCTCAAGGAGCGGCCTGAGCCGGGCTGCAAGCCGGCGCCGATCGACTTCGGCGGGTACTTCGACTACACGCCGCACAGCAGCGCGCCGGAATTCCGGCGCCACGCGATCATGATGCTGGAGTCGATGGGAATCTCGGTCGAGTTCAGCCACCATGAGGGCGCGCCCGGCCAGCAGGAGATCGACCTGCGCTACGCGGACGCGCTCACCACGGCCGACAACGTCATGACGTTCCGCTTGGTGATGAAGGAAGTGGCGCTTCAGCAAGGGGCGTACGCGACGTTCATGCCGAAGCCGTTCACCGATCATCCGGGTTCGGGCATGCACACGCACATGTCCCTTTTTGAAGGGGACCGCAACGTCTTCTACGAGCCGAGCGGGCAGTACCAGCTCTCCAAGATCGCCCGTGCGTTCATCGCCGGCCTGCTCCGGCACGCGGCCGAGATCACGGCCGTGTGCAACCAGTGGGTCAACTCCTACAAGCGGCTCTGGGGTGGCGCCGAACGCACTGCCGGAGCGGGGGGCGAGGCGCCTGCGTACATCTGCTGGGGGCACAACAATCGTTCAGCTCTGGTGCGGGTGCCGATGTACAAGCCGCAGAAGAGCAACGCGACCAGGATCGAGTTCCGTTCGGCCGACTCGGCGTGCAACCCCTACCTCGCGTTCGCGCTGATCCTGGCGGCCGGGCTGAAGGGCGTTGAGGAGGATTACGAGCTTCCGCCCGACGCCGAGGACGACGTGTGGGCGCTGACCTCGGCCGAACGGCGCGCGCTCGGCATCAAGCCGCTTCCGCAGAACCTGGACGAGGCCATCCGCGCCATGGAGAGCAGCGAGCTGGCCGCGGAAACTCTCGGCGAGCACGTGTTCGACTTCTTCCTGCGGAACAAGCGCGCAGAATGGCGCGAGTACCGCCGCCAGGTCACCGCGTTCGAGCTTGACCGCTACCTGCCCGTGCTCTGACCGTCCGCGCGCCCGCGGAGGGTCAGCACTGCCACGTCACACGTGCCGGTTGCGGTTGGGTGGCACTACCGTTCAAGGGTGAGCACGCCGCGTGAGGGTGGGCCCCGGATGGGCACGCCGCGGAAGGGCACGCTGACGGGGACGCTGGCGAGGATGGGTTTCGCCGACCCAACGCGGGCAGCGCAGCTGATCGGCGCGGAGCTTGACGCCGACCTCGTGCCCGCGGTCGGCGCGGCAGCCACCACCCGCGCTGCCCGGCATGTCATCGACACCAGCGACGTCATCGCGGGCGCGGATGCCGAACTGCTCGCGGCGCTCGCGGCCGCGGCCGATCCGGACCTCGCGCTTGCCACGATCACCGCCATACTTGAGCGCTGCGGCCCCGCGCTCGGCGCCGAACTGCTCGCGGCGTTGCGCGGCGAGCGAGGGTTGCGCGACCGGCTCACAGCCGTGCTCGGGGCGAGTCCGGCGCTCGGCGATCACCTGCTGCGGCACCCGGACGACTGGCGCGTCCTACGCGGCCCGGACGCGCTGCGACCGCCGTCAGCGGACGAACTGCGCGCTGCCCTGCTGAACGCCGTGGACGCCGATCCCTACGACGCGGCGCCGGTCGCCACGCTGCCCCTGAGCGGAGCCGCCACAGCGCAGCCAGTTGGAGCACGGCCAGTTGGAGCGCAGCCGGCCGTCGCCGCGGGGCCAATGGCGGTGAGGTCGCCAGCCGACCCCGTGACGGCCCTGCGCGTGGCATACCGGCGAAGGCTGCTGCATCTCGCGGCTCGTGACCTGGTCGGCGCCGCTGCGGTGGAGGACGTCGCCGCCGAACTTGCTGACCTCGCGGCCGCCGCCCTTGAGGCCGCGCTCGCCATCGCTCGAGCACAGCTTCGCGGCGAAATTGCCCCCGCGCGGCTCGCTGTGATCGCGATGGGCAAGTGCGGCGGACGCGAGCTGAACTACGTCAGCGACGTTGATGTGATCTTCGTCGCGGCGCCCGCGCGCGGCGCTGACGAAGCCGCGGCCATCGCGGCCGCGACAAAGCTGGCCAGCGCCATGATGCGGGTGTGCTCACAGAGCACGGCAGAAGGCCAGCTCTGGCAGGTGGACGCGAACCTGCGTCCCGAGGGTCGCAGCGGGCCGCTTGTGCGCACGCTCGCTAGCCATCGCGCATACTACGAGCGCTGGGCCAAGACGTGGGAGTTCCAGGCGCTGCTCAAAGCCCGGCCAATCGCCGGAGACCTCGAGCTTGGCGCGCGCTACATCGAGGTCATGGCGCCGTTTGTCTGGCAGGCGGCGCAACGCGAGCATTTCGTCGAGGACGTGCAGGCGATGCGCCGCCGGGTCGAGCAGACCGTGCCGCGCGAGCAGGCCGACCGGCAACTCAAGCTCGGCCCGGGCGGCCTGCGCGATATCGAGTTCGCCGTCCAACTGCTGCAGCTCGTGCACGGCCGGTCCGACGAGAGCCTGCGAAGCCCTTCCACCCTGCAGGCGCTCGCTGCGCTGTCCGGTGGCGGGTACGTGGGCCGAGATGACGCGGCCGAGCTTGCAGCCGCCTACCGGTTCCTGCGGCAGATCGAGCATTTGCTGCAGCTCCAGCACCTGCGCCGCACGCACGTGGTGCCACCGCAGACCGATGCGGCGGCGAGGCGCAGGCTCGGGCGTGCGCTCCCGGGCGCCAGCGCGGCGGGCCCCCGGGGGGCGAGCGGCGCAGATCCGGCGGCGGAGTTCGCCGAGCGATGGCACAGGCACGCCGTGGCAGCCCGCCGCCTGCACGAAAAGCTGTTCTACCGTCCGCTGCTGCGCGCCGTGGCCCGCCTTCCCGGCGACGCCGCGCGGCTCACACCTGATGCGGCGCGGGCACGGCTTGAGGCGCTTGGCTACGCGGACCCGGCGGCGGCGCTGCGCCACCTGCAAGCGCTGACCGCTGGCGTGTCGCGCCGCGCGGCTATCCAGCGCACGCTGCTTCCCGTCATGCTCGGCTGGTTCGCTGATGCGCCGCAGCCTGATGCGGGCCTGCTTGCGTTCCACCAGGTCAGCGATGCCCTGGGGGAGACCCCTTGGTACCTTCGGCTGCTGCGCGACCAGGCGCAGGTGGCGGAGCGGATGGCGCTCGTGCTCGCCTCAAGCAAGTACGCCACCGGGCTGTTGTTGCGTGCTCCAGACGCGGTGATGCTCCTCGCCGACGACGCTGAACTGCGACCGCGGAGCAGGCCCGCGCTGGCGGCCGAGGCGCGCGCCGCCGTCCGGCGCCATGCCAGCCCCGAGGACGCGGCCGCGGCGGTCCGCGCGCTTCGCCGCCGCGAGCTGCTGCGCACGGCCGTCGCGAGCGTGCTCGACCGTCTCGACCTGGCGGAGACGGGCGAGGCTCTCACCGCGGTCACCGCGGTCACCGTGACCGCCGCTCTCGAGGTGGCGGTGAAGAAGATCGAGCTTGAGCTGCGCGGCGGGCTGCCGACGAGGATCTGCGTCGTTGCGATGGGCCGGTTCGGCGGGCATGAGCTCGGTTACGCAAGCGACGCGGACGTCATGTTCGTGCATGAGCCGTTGGCTGGCGCGGACGAAGGCGAGGCCACCCGGGCCGCGCACGCCGTCGCGGAGGAGCTGCGGCGGCTGCTCACCAGGCCGGGTCCGGATCCGCCGCTCACCGTGGACCCCGGTCTTCGCCCCGAGGGCCGTCAGGGCCCGCTGGTGCGGACGCTGGCCTCCTACGCCGCGTACTACCTGCGGTGGTCGGTGCCCTGGGAGAGCCAGGCATTGCTTCGAGCCCAGCCGGTCGCGGGCGACGCAGACCTTGGCGCACGTTTTGTCGCGCTGGCCGACCGGTTGCGCTATCCGAACGGTGGGATCGACCGCGCAGCCGTTAGGGAAATTAGGCGGATAAAAGCCCGGATGGAAGCCGAACGGCTGCCGCGCGGTGCCGACCCGGCCCGGCACCTGAAGCTCGGCCGCGGTGGCTTGGCCGACGTTGAGTGGGTCGTTCAGCTGCTGCAGTTGCAGCACGCTTACCGGGTGGGTGGCCTGCGCACCACGGGAACACTTGCCGCGCTCGCGGCGGCAGCCGAGGCGAAGCTGATCGCGGACGCGGATGCGGATGTCCTTGCCGCGGCGTGGCGGCTGGCCACCCGGATCAGGGACGCGGTCATGCTGGTGCGGGGGCGGCCGGCGGACGCGCTGCCCGCCGCGCCACGCGAGCTCGCCGCCGTCGCCCGGGTGCTCGGCTACCAGCCGGGTGAAAGCGGTCAGCTCATGGACGATCAACGGCGCGTCGCGCGGCGTGCCCGGACCGTGATGGAAAGGCTGTTCTATGACTAAGGCGATGGTCGCGTGCGCTGTCGCGCTGCTTGCCGCGGCATGCGGGGGGCCAAATACCGCGGGGCAGACGCGGCCCAGCAAGGCAGGCACGCTCACGCCGTCGGTCAGCGCGCGGCCGACCGCCCCGACCGCGTCCCCAACGCTGGTGCCGCCGGTTCCTGGGCGCACGGCGACCCGAAACCCCGCGCCTCATCACATCGTGCTCGTGGTGCTTGAGAACCACTCCTACGGTCAGATCATCGGCAACCCCGCAGCGCCCTTCGTCAACCAGCTCGCCCGCGATGGCGCCCTGTTCACCCACTCGTTCGCGGTGACGCACCCGAGCGAGCCGAACTACCTGGCCCTGTTCTCCGGATCCACCCAAGGCGTCGACGACGATAGCTGCCCGCACACGTGGCGCGCGCCGAACCTCGCGGCGAGTCTGGCGGCGGCAGGAAAGTCATTCACCGGATATGCGGAGGGTCTGCCGTCGGTTGGCTCGGCTGAGTGCGACAGCGGCGACTACGCGCGCCGGCACGTCCCCTGGGTGGACTTCGCGAACGTGCCAGCCGCGCAAAGCAGGCCCTTCTCGGACTTTCCCGCGCGGGATCCGGCATCTCTGCCCACGGTCTCGTGGGTCATCCCGAATGTGTGCCACGACATGCACGACTGCAGCGTCGCGACCGGAGACGGGTGGCTCCGCCAGCACCTCGGCCCCTACCTCGGCTGGGCCAAAACCCACCAGAGCCTGCTCATCGTGACCTTTGACGAGGACGACGGGAACGGCGACAACCATATCGCCACGTTGTTCGCGGGCGAGGGCGTCAAGCCGGGCAGGTATGCCGCCCGGATCACCCATTACAACGTGCTCGCCACCATTGAGGCGGTCTACGGCCTGCATCGCGACGGGCACGCAGCCAGTGCCGCGCCAGTCACGGGCATCTGGTCCGGCCGGTAGGACGCGCGGGCGCGCGGCCGAACCGGCGCGGGCAGACGCGCGCGGGCGCACCGGCCCGCGCCGGTCCGTCCGCGCGCGTTGCCACGCGGGCCTATCGCGTCGCGTTCCTATCGCGTCGCGTTCCTGCGCCTGCGCGTGCGGGACGCGATGAGCCCCAATGCTCCGAGGCCCAGCAGGGCGGCGCCTGCGATAGTCACCGCCAGCACGGGAACCCCCGTCATGGGCAGCTTCGCCGGCGAGACGGTCCGGCCGGGCACTGCAAGCGGGGCAACCGGGGGGTTCGGCTTCATCACGGTGGTGAGCGTGGTTTGGCTGCCAGGAACGTAATTCGGCCCCGCGGGCGTTCCGGACGGCCCGCACAGGCACGGGCAGCACGGGCACATCATGTGCGTGATCCGCGCGGTCACGGTGAGGCGTCGCGGCACGGTGCGCGTCAGGTCATGCCGCTGGCCGCGCTGGCCTCCGAGCCGAGCCGCCGACCGGGCGTTGGCTTGCGCCCCTGGCGTCCGGCCCGTGGCGCCCGCCTTGCCCGAGGCGACTGCCACGTGCCGCCATACGGGCGCGGTAACGGCGGCCTGCACCGTTACCGCGGCGGTTCCCGCCGCGCGGATTCGGCGGACGGTGCATTTGACCAGCCGCTGGCCGGCGATCTTGCAGGCCGCGGTCTTCGGGCTGACAGCGACATCGGCCAGGCCGCGCGGCAAGCTCATCTCGAACTGGACGCCACGGGCGGTCCGCCGCCCGTGGTTGGCGACGGTGGCCGTGTAGTGGACGCTCATGCCGTGTGTGGTGTGTGACGGGCCCGCGAGCCGTAGGCGCATGCGGCTTGCCGGCTGAGATGGCTGTGAGTGCCGAACGACCTGCAGGGTCGCCGTGGTCGTCGCGGGCGCGGTTTTGGCCGCCGCGCGCGCCGCGCCGCTCCGGCTCGCCCGATCGGGTGTCGCGGTCACGACGGCGTTCGCTGTGCCGGGCGCGGTGCCGCGGACCGCAAAGCTCATCCTCGCGGTTGCGTGCGGTCCCGCGGTGAAGGCGCACGCGGAAGTCGCTGCCTTGCGGTCGTAGGCGCAAGGCCGGGCTGGCGTCACGGCCAGCCTCGCGGTCGTACTCCCGGCTCGCCAACGGATCGTGAGCAAGCCGAGCTGCGACTGCCTCGTTTTGTTCGTGACCGCGACGGTCATCGTCATTCGGTGGCCGACGCCCATCCTTGCCGAGGTGGGCGTTGCCCGCACCGAGTAGGCGGACAATCGACCACGGCCTGGGTGCGCAGCCGATGCGGCTGCGACGGCTTGCGTGGCTGCGACGGCCCGTGTCGTCGTGGCGGCGTGCCTGGCCGTGGCGGCGTGCGTGGCCGTGGCGGCGTGCGTGGCCGTGGCGGCGTGCGTGGCAGCCATGGCGAGCGCGGGCGCGGTAATGACCGTGCCAAACACGGTCGCGATCGTCAGAAAGCGGCGCATGAAACCCCCGGGCTGTGTCGTATTGCAACCAGGTCAGTACAATGAGTAACTAGCCTACGGCCGTGTGAACGGCGTGTGTTGGATTTCGAGCTGCCGGTGCGTCGCGCCCTGGTGTCGCGGAGCGAGCGGGGTGCGGCGGCGCCTTCTGCAGGCATCGGACATGTGGACGCGCCGGCCTTACCCGGTCTAGCGTCGATATGTGACTGAGCCTCCCGCTCCCTCGCCAGAAACGGTCTCTGCCGCGCGGGTCCATTTGACCGAGCGGTTTGCCCAAGGTGTGGACGAGTTGCTGTGGGAGATGGAGAAGCAGCCGCTGCCCGACCTTGATGCGATCAGGGCCGTAATCGCGGCCGCGTCGTCCGGACAGGCCGCGGTGGTTGACGTGAGCGCGGCGCTGGTGGTTTTGCAAGCCGCGCGCCTAGACGTTGACCGGCTGGAATTTGAAGCCTTCGAGGCGGGGCGAACTGCCGGGATGACCGATGAGGCCATCGCCGCCGTGCTTGAGTTGCCCGACAGTGGTGCCGCACGGCAGCGGCACCTGTGGCTGCGGTCGCGGCATGCGCAACCGCGCGCCGAGGAAGCACAGAAGCGCTCAGGCCGACCGGGGGAGTGGCACGCTGCGGGCCGCCGTCGGCGTCGCGCGGGCCAGGCCGCGAATCGCGCGGCGGACAGCGCGCGGCGCCGTGAGCAGCTCAGCCGGGCGGTTCGGCGGGCGCGTGGGTCCAGGCGGAAAGACGCGGCCCGGGTGTCCGGGCTGGCTGAGGAAGCTCGCATACTGGCAGGCGACCCCAGCGAACGGGTGGCTTTCCGCCTGCTGCGGGCAGCTGCCGCGCACGAGCGGACGGCGAACGCCTACGCGGAGCTTGCAAACGCGGACCGCAGCACTGGCAGACAGCTCAGGCGGAAAGCGAGCGAGTACCAAAAGGCCGCGGCCGCATACCGGCGTCTCGCCGATCACTACCGCGGTGACGACGCGCCTCAAGCCTGACCGGCGTTGCCGAGGTAGCCAGAGCCCTCGCCCACGTGGCTGGCGGTGAAGGTTGCGCGGCCCGCATAGGTTCGAACCGATGCCGCGCGCCGCCGGGCAAGCCGCCGAACTGATCACCGCCCACCAGCCCTGCCCCGGCGGGCGCAGCAGCGCCCACGACAACGGCGGCGCGGGGCAGTTTTCCACGTGTCGGCGAAGACCACGCTCGACGACCATGGCCACCTGTGGCCCGACCGTGACGAGTCGACGCGCGCCGCCGTCGAGGCAGTTTTCCAAGATCGTGCGGACTCAGTGCGGACTACGGAGATCACCCGATGATATTGCCGCAGGCCAGCGGCACCAGGGGAGCTAGCAGTCGAAGTAGAGCTCGAACTCGTGGGGGTGGGGGCGGAGCCTGAGCGGATCCAGTTCGGCCGACCGCTTGAAGTCGATCCAGGTCTCGACCAGGTCCTCGGTGAACACGCCGCCGTCAAGCAGGTACTCGTGGTCTGCCTCAAGGGTGTCGAGGACCTTGTCCAGTGAGCCGGGCACCTGAGGAACCGCCTTCGCTTCGTCGGGCGGCAGCTCGTACAGATCCTTGTCCACCGGCTCAGGCGGCTCCACCTTGTTCTTGATCCCGTCCACGCCGGCCATCACCATCGCCGAAAACGCGAGGTAGGGGTTGCACGACGGGTCGGGCACACGGAACTCGGCTCGTTTGGCCCTCGGGTTGCTGCCTGTGATCGGGATGCGCACGCACGCGGAGCGGTTGCGCTGCGAATAGACCAAGTTGACCGGGGCCTCAAAGCCGGGCACCAGGCGGTGGTAGGAGTTCGCCGTCGGGTTGGTGAAAGCGAGCAGGGACGGTGCGTGCTTGAGGAGCCCACCGATGTAGTAGCGCCCGACGTCGGATAGGCCCGCGTATCCCACCTCGTCGTAGAACAGCGGAGCGCCGTCCTTCCACAGACTTTGGTGGCAGTGCATGCCGGACCCGTTGTCGCCGAACAGCGGCTTGGGCATGAAGGTCACTGTCTTGCCGTGCTGGCGAGCAACGCTCTTGACCACGTACTTGTAGGTCATCAGCCGGTCGGCCATCGTGAGCAGTTCGGCGAAGCGGATATCGATTTCCGCCTGCCCGGCGGTGCCCACCTCATGGTGCTGCATCTCGACCTGGACGCCGCATTCGATCAGGCTGCGGACCATCGCGGAGCGCAGGTCGGTGTAGTGGTCCATCGGGGGCACCGGGAAGTAGCCGCCCTTGTACCTGGGCTTGTACGCGAGGTTGGCGCCACCTTCTTCGCGCCCGGTGTTCCATGCGCCTTCGACCGAGTCAAGGAAGTAGTAGCCGCTCGCCGGGCCAGTCTCGAAACGGGCAGAGTCGAAGATGTAGAACTCCGCCTCGGGCCCGAAGTAGGCCGTGTCCGCGATCCCGCTGCCACGCAGGTAGTCCTCGGCCTTGCGGGCAATGTTGCGCGGGTCGCGGGTGTAGGGCTCGCCGGTCAGCGGGTCGTGCACGAAGAACGTCAGGTTCAGCGTCTTGTGCTGGCGGAACGGGTCGAGGTAGGCGGTCGTCGCGTCCGGCAGGAGCAGCATGTCGGACTCGTGAATCTGCTGGAAGCCGCGGATCGACGAGCCGTCGAACATAAGGCCATCGGTGAAGACCTTCTCATCGAACGCCTCTGTCGGCACCGTGAAGTGCTGCATCGTTCCCGGCAGGTCGCAGAACCGCACGTCGATGAACTGCACGTTCTCCGCTGCGATGAATCGCAGGACCTCGTCGGAGCTCGTGAACATCTGCCCTCCCTGAAAACAGCCGCGCTGACGCGTGCCCGTGCCCTTCGGTGTGGCCGTGTGGCCCTTTGGACGTTAGGGCTTCAGCATTTCCATGCCGTGTCCCAGGTGTTTCGCCCGTGTTACGGCCCTCCGGGAGGCGCTGCGGCGCGCGAATGCCAGATGTCTCTGGCCACGCGGGCCGCGATTCCCGTCGGGCCGCGGTCCAGATAACGTTAACGCGTGGCGGAACGACGCTGGGCCGGCTCATGGCTGAGCGGGCCCACAGGAGCTGATGGCGGCGCCTACCCGGGCGAAGGGCTCGGGTTGCCAGAACGCGGCTCCGGCGCGGTCGCCGGCTTCGGCATCCGGCTCGCGGCGCTGCTGATCGACTGGTTGCTTTGCACGCTCATTGCCCTGTTCGCCCTGCACTCGCAGGTGTGGACCATCGTGATCTTCGCGGTCGAGGTTTACCTGCTGACCGCGCTCACGGGTTTCACGGCAGGCATGCGGCTGCTCGGGTTGCGAGTACGGCGCCTCGACGGCAGGCCTGTCGGCTTTGCCTGGGCGGCGGTGCGGACCCTGCTCTTGCTAGCCGTCGTGCCCGCGCTCATAACCGACCATGACCTGCGCGGGCTGCACGACCGCGCGGCCAACACGGTCGTCGTGCGCGCCTAGCAGACAAGGACCGACCCGAGCAGGTACGGCGGGCTGCGGGACAGGGCAACCGGGGGGACAGGGCG